>Ga0209208_10009665_pt1 | contig 12639 bp, 11 predicted proteins | sample S1TSphfallax_3_FD_187694 | JGI IMG/M metagenome (GOLD analysis project Ga0209208, IMG submission 187694) | Host-associated microbial communities from peat moss isolated from Minnesota, USA - S1T2_Fd - Sphagnum fallax MG (SPAdes) (version 2) | ecosystem: Host-associated > Plants > Peat moss >...
TGCCTAAGGTTAAGGAAGAACACATTAACGCTAGGGTTAGGGTTTGGCGCTCTGCCTAAGGTTAAGGAAGAACACATAAACGCTAGGGTTAGGGTTTGGCGCTCTGCCTAACGTTTATGAAAAACAAAATAATGCTAGGGTTAGGATTTGGCGCTCTGCCTAACGTTTATGAAGAACAAGATAACGCTAGGGTTAGGGTTTGGCGCTCTGCGAGTGAGAGAGAGAGCGAGAAAGGCTTTGTAGGGTTTGGAAACACGCGAGGTACTTCGGAGTTAGGTTTCGTGTAGGAACCTCTCAAGTGTTGTGGAGATTGTGGTGGTACAAAGAATGGGATTTTTCAATGCCTGGTGATTAGACGAGAGTCCCCAACTATGGCGGTCACCAACCCTAGGGGGGAAAACCATCAATAAAATTCTCGTCGTTGAGAAAGCCTGGGTATTGTGAAGATCGTGGTGTGGTAGAAGGATTGGATTTGTAGTAGTGAGCTTGCTGATTGGGAGAGAGAGGGTCACCATGGCGTCACGACTGGGCGCAACCATCAACAAAATTCTTGACCTTTGTCGTGTGCATTCTCGGGTGGTTTGCCTTCTTGCACCAAGCGTGTGGGAGGGCGGCACTAGTGCTTGCCCGCCCTGTCTTTGTTTGTCGTTTTTTATTTTGTTGGTAAGAGTGGCACGGCTAGCGGCAGAAAAAGAAGATAAATAATCGAGAACAAGAAGAAGGTGATATGTGCAGGGCTTGCTGCAGAAGGTACTCGATGAAGAATTGCAGGACGTGGAAGTGGAAATTATCAAGCAGTCCCTCAACTTCTGCTACAAAAGGTGCCATTTGAGTAAAACCCTTTCTCTGCTTGAACTAATCACTGTTTGCTTCTGACCATCTCTGGACGCAATCGAGCTGCTGAGCTTAGAAGCTAAAAGGGTATATCTCTCTTTCGCAACAATAAAATCATCGCAGCTTATTAGAAACGTAACCCATTGGAAAAGGAGCATGAGCGGTTCGCATCTGCCTTGGTAGTGTTTTTATCATCGATTGAGCTTGCAGCATCATGATCCTTTCTGTGTTATCATTACAAGCGAAGGCACAATAGTTCAGAATGTGAAGATGTGGTGTATAGGGACAATGTTGTATGGTTGAAGCAGATTTTGTTCTCCTCTCTTTCAGAATTGTGACTATTCATGGTTCACAATCAGTGTTGAATTCTGCCTTTTCAAAATCCTCTGTGTTCCTGGATTGGAACTTTTTCCCTGCAAGACTTGGAATTGATGAATCTAAGCTGCTACTGCAGGAAGCAGGTGTAGAAACATGTTAATGTGGTTGAATGGTGTGGAGGTTGCAGCAAGAATTACAAGTGTTTATGCAAGGAGAATCAAATGTGTACAGGGAGCAAGACACTGAAGCAGCTGCAAAGTATATTACTTTCTTCAGTTTTGGATTTGCATAAAGATCATCTTTGGAGCTCTGATTTTTCTGTTCAGATGCATGTTTGTGTAGTCTTTGAATGCTCTGTCTATCCATAGTGATGACACATGATATGTGCAGGTTCAAGGGCTTAACTTCAGAAGACATGCTGGTTTATCAAGCCATTCAATGGGCTGAAAATACAGGTACATTTACACTTCTGAGGCTGTTGATGCGTGCTTTCATCATAAGAACCCACCAGCATGGATGTGTGTAGATTGAGGTTTGCTATATCCTACCATTGAACACCTGACTCACATAGAATTTTCTTGAGTTCTATGTTGGGTTTTCTGAAACCAAGGCCAAATATATCAATGCGTATGAGGGGCATATGAGTACATTGTACAAAAGAACAGATAAAACAAGATCCTATACTGAACAAAATAGCTAGACATGTCTAGGTTTACAAGTATGGAAGTGTATCTGTTAGGAGAACCCACCATAGTGCATGTCTTGAGTATGACACTGTCAAAAATCCTGTTGTGGTGTTTCCAGCAGATTGCATGACCACTTTCCTCTCCAGATCTTGACATCATCAAAGGCTCCAGGACTGCTTCAGTTCTGTCCTTTGTCAGTTTTGTGTTCACCTTTCTCAACATTCCAGTTATTGTGCCAACCATCCTCATTAAGAACTTTTTCCTCCCAATCAAAACTTGGTAGCAGCTTCATAGTGACTCAGTACTCTGAAGGCTATCGATACGTTTTCCATTTCAACATATGTGATCCTTCTGCATTTTCAGTGTGTTTGTTCTTTCTGTTGGGTCTCAAATTTTCAACACTTTAGTACTGGATGGGGACATTGAGGAAGTGGATGTGTGGTGCACCTTCAAGCTTGATATCACATGCTCCTATAAGCTTATTACACCAACGATCTCTGTTAGTCAAATCTTTGTAAGAGCCTACACTGTGATTCCATTCAAATCTGATAACTAACAATCTGCCATGTAATTCTTGTTTGTTATGGTGTAGGACACTATGTGTTACAGGGCATCCCAATCTTTAATTCCAGAGACATCAGCTCTCACAAGTGTTCCTTGTGGCATCTGCATGGTACCTTCTGCAACCCTTCAATTGCATTGCTCACATCATTCACTTTTCTGTTTCACTTGCTTTTTCCCAACTTTGAGACCATCTCTTGCATGGCTCATCATTCCAATGTCTAGAATCATGGACAAATAAGTTGAAAGGATAGTTGTGTATTGTGGGCTGCAGGTTCTGCATGAATGCCAACCTGACATTGTCATATCACGACAGTCATGCCTTTACTTTAAGGACTGGGCAACTGGATCTTTCTGCCATCTGTCTCTCTCTGGGCCACATCCCCAGGAATCAAGCTTCAAACCCAGGAATGTAGACAGTCTGGAAAGGAGAAACTCAACATCCATCAAATCCTGACTGTCATAACTAATGCAAAGAGAATATCTGCTTGAACAAAACAAAATTGTCTCTGGGTGCCAAATCCTCACATTATGAACTAGTGTATTTGTCTTTCCTTGTAAGGGTTATGGCCACAATTTTGCAAGATCAACACATGCAATACGGTTTCATATTGGTTATATTCCTCAAAGCAGGAAGCATAGTTGTGTACATGTGATAGAAATCTACCATTTTAATGACTCTTGGCAGAATTGAATTCAGCTTCCATGTTGTGGAGTTCTTCATCTAGCACCTTCTTCTGTGGGCAGTCCATCAACTTCTTGGTTTCTGTGCAACTTCAAACTAGTAACTGGAAACAAACAAGTGTAGGCAGTGCCAATGCTCTTGACGCAGCAAAGAATCCAGTTACCTGAGCATTCCCACAATAATTGGCATGGCAGTCATGGAGCATGATGAAGATGGTCTGCATAGAGCTAGCTCTAATTAGAGCAATGATTCTAATACTGGAACCTCCCCCTTTTTCACACGAACTGCACACAGGATTCTTAGGATCCTCCGTTTGTCATGCTCTTTGCAAGTAGCTTTTGAAGCAACAGTTTGTCTCTGCAGATCTGGAAAGGCAGTGATGAAAACCATAGTTGATGAGCTTAGAATTATGATAGTGGGCTTGCTTGATGATCTTCTTTCTTGTCCTTCGGATGTGCCCATGTGTGCTTGTGGAGGTTTTGCAAGAATGGAGAAAGGCCACAGAGGAGTTGTTGATACTGAACCCATGACCATCTCCTAACTCAACTCAGCTGTCAGGAGTTTGCTTCTTGAAGAGAGTGATTGCAAAGTGGAGATGCCTTGGTCTTGTGGAGATATCTTCAATATGTCTTCACTTCTCCAGAATATGATGACAATGATGACTCTGATACGGTATTATCCTCTTGGGTCAGAGATCTTTGTTTCAAGACACACCACAGCTTGTGGCACAAATTCTCTTTCTTGGTTTTTCTATCTCTGTGCAGCTGCAGGTACCACTCATGCTCCTATCAGGTACTACATCTTTGCATTCTGCAGTCATAAAGTTGCAGCTAAAACAAAGAAAATTTGCTCTCATAGTTCACCTCAATTCTCTTGCAGTTAGTTACTAATGAGTTATGATAGTCACATTCAAATGCAGGCTCTCTAGATTCTGAAGTTCTGGATGAAATGATGATGAAAAAAACAACTTTTCTGCAGAGATTGCAGATGACCCAGATGACCCAACCCATTTCAACCCATTTCAACAAGTGCTACAGACTAGGTGACTGTTGAGAGAGCTGCCTGGTTACCAGACATAACCATCCAGCATGAGAATAGAAACACCCTCTTTTCCGCAGCAATATTATTTTCAGTAACCAGGCAGCTCAAGCCAGTTACCAGATCTAACCATCCTGAATGAGAATTTAGACCACCTCCTTTCATCTATGCAGAGAGGGGCTACAAAATCTTCATCTGTCCTGCAAATGGTTACAGAGTTTTTTGGTTAATCAGAACCCAGGGTGGTACCTAGTGCCAACTGATAGGTTGATTATGGAACAGAGGTTGAAGGCTACAGGTTGGAAGTTGCAACCCAACAGCCAATCAGAGCAGCAAGATTCTCATCAGGGATGGTTATGTTCCAGTATGGCAGTACCAAATGGTTGATTCGCAAATTAAAATAGGAAAGCCAGTGCATGATACGTTCAGGATTTCAGCCATCCTCGAACTGCATACCATATGTAACAAGTGAACCCATCTGAAACAGCTTTACCCAATAGCTTAAAACTGTAAAAATCAACTTACAGTTGAAGAAATTATTCATGAAAACTTAATCTAAGAGCAATGAGAGAATATGACCGGAGAAACAACTTACTCTAACATCAGCAAACTACTTTTTGCCACCAACAATCTGAGTACCTTCCACCCAAAAGGCATTTGAACAAGAATCAGTCAGATGCTGAAAATTCCAAACAATTATACCATTGCATGATATGAAGTGGCAAAGTGGTTGTCACAAGTTCCATCGAAATATTGCACTCAGAAGCCATTTAGCAATGTGTTTATCATGAGCCTGGTCTCCTAAAAAGAGTATTAAGACTAAATCTCCTAAAGATGAATGTACCTGTAGAGTAAACCCCTAGGACCAAGGAGCCAAAAAAGAGGGGGCTGCCTACCTTCAAATTTCACAGAGAGCTGGATTATACTGTTCTCAAAGCTTTGTTGTTGAATGGAACTCATTTGAGAGTTGATTGTCCAAGCCACATGGAAGGAGTCTCTAGTTCTTGGACCTCTGGCCATATTCACAACACTTAGGCTTGATCACAAACTGCTTCATAATCCTTGATGCTCATGATGCAGTTCTCTTTAGTTCTATTTGGCGCAAGTCAAATCCATTCTTTGGGGGTACACATACTTCTTTCTCAGATCTTGGCTCATCTTCACCATCTGGAATATACTCATTGTCCCAATAGCCATCATGCTCAGAATCTGATACAGAATCATAGTTCTCACCATGGAGTTCATATCCCTCATCCAACACAGCACTCTCAGTCTCAGAGTCAGAGTCAGAGTCAGTGTATTCTTCCAACTCCTCTCCATCAGAGTCATAGATGGCAGCACTATCACTTTCAGAGTCAGAGTCTGTGGATTCATTCAACACCTCCCCATCAGAATCATAGATGATAGCAGAATCTGAGAGCCCATTGTCATCTGAAATGTATTCAGTGTTTTGTGGCTGATCAACTTGTTGAAATGCTGGTTTGGGATTTGGTACACCTGGATTCTCTGCAGCCCAGCGAGCATCAGCAGCTTTCTTACGGGCCATATCAGCCCGTAAATCCTTGAGATCTTTCTCCCACCTTCGAATGTTCTCGTACAATGAATTTATTGCTTGTTCATGCTTAGATTTCAACAATGCCTGTCAGCATAAAACCCCAAAATCAGAACCCAAAGTTTTATTGTCTAGGCAGATTGTTGAACTATTAAACCAGAAAATCTAATCTGCCTGTTTCAAAGACTATGCAATGTAAACACATCCAACCTTCCGCTTGTTGAAATGCTTGAAAACCTCTGGAATGTCTTTCTCAGGCCGCTTGTAATTTCGGCCTCGCCACATAATGATAGTCTTGGCCTGATGAATGTCAATCACAGTACCCCCACTAAGCCTCTCAAGCTGTTTGCCCATGTCTTTGATCTTCTCCTTGGGGAAGTTGTCACAGCACAATCTTACAGTCTCATGCTTCTTCCAGTGCATATGCAGGTTCTGTATTGTACCTCCATAGATTCCTCGCCTTCCAACAGGCACATAGTTCTTGTTCTTGTACCCAAGTTTCTTCAGTGCATACAGTTGCTCTGGTGTCAAAATCTCTGTATCTGGGTCAGGCTCTGGAAATTCTGGCAACTGATACTTCTTCTTGATTTGTTCTTCATGTAGGGCAATTTTTTTCCGTAGCTAAAATGTGACCAAAACAAAACAGGAAAAAAGAAAGAAAAAAGATCAGGCACCAGAAAAAACAAACTCTCTGACATCATCCACTGATCCAAATGTCAGTATGCCAGCAGCCAGAGACATTTGTAGAGCAGAATTCACAAATATTCCAGCATAGGAAGGAGAAAGGTAACCTTATAGATTCCATGCTCCAGCCTTTGCTCCGGAGACATAGCAGCTTTCTTTGCCTTCTTCTCCTTCCTAATCTTTTTAAGTTTCAATCGAACCTCCCTTGCCTTCTTCCTTTTGAGGCCTTTTTTTGACATTTTGGTGCCCTTGAACCGAACTCCGCCAGCAAGAAGGGGATGCCTGAGAGGTGAAGAAGGTGGATAACTAGAGTTTGACACAAACAACTGTTTCCCCACCTCTCCTCCGGCCAGGGACCCGTATCGTGCACCACGCCCCAAAAGCTGATGCACTAATGTCCTCGAGACCTCGATCCAAGTTGTTTGCATAGAAGACTCGCTACTCAAGCTCCTTGCCAAGTCCTTGTCCACAACCCCCATCAAGCTATCCTCCCCTTCAGATTCTTCTACACTGTCACAAAGAAAGGGAAAAAAAAAAGAGACACCGACATATAGGTACACATCAAGAAATTCAACACGGTGTATTTCTTTACATACCACGCTCTTGGAAGCGGCTCCTCCTCAACAAATCCAACACCGCCACCGCCGCAACTACCACCAGTTGCTCCATTGAGGAAACAATCGAACCTACTTCTGACGATACCAAGGCCTTGTCTCGCCAGACGACCTACTCCTGGCCTTGTACCCCCCACCATTTCCTGTTCAAAAACTCAGAAAACAGACAGGATCACCTCCGCTCTCTCTGCACCTGTGCTACATAAACCCCATGAGTGGTTTTCAGACTTCGAACCTCCAAACACATGCACAGTGAGGTCAGAAATCCATCAATTCGGGATGAGAAAAAAAGTGCCCATGAGAAATGCAGCGCCAAGAAGAAGAGGACCCTATCATCCTCAGTTGGTTACGAGACTCGAGACCATTCAGAGACAATTGAGAGAGAGAGAGAGAGAGCGCGCGCGCGAGAGACTCTAACGCAACAAAGCAGTCCAGGTTCGCACACAAGAGCTGCAAACCCTAAACTTTAGCCCTAATCCCTAAAACCCCTGATAGGTCCTAAGAACAACATCGGCCCTAAACCTGACACGGGACCCAAACCTTCGACTTTCACAAGAGTTCCTTAAATCGACCCTCTGTTGGCCTTCACAAAAGCATCTTTGACACATTGCCAAACCCTAAACCCTAAACCCTTTCTCAAGACCATCCAGAAACAATAGAGAGAGAGAGAGAGAGAGAGATAGAGAGAGCCATAGATTCTAAAGCAGCAAAGCAGTTCAGGGTTACACAAGAGCTCCAAACCCTAAAACTCTAGCTAAGTCCTAAAACCCTTGCTAGGTCTTACGATTGACATCGGCCCTATTAAACTTGACACCAAAGCTAAATTTTCAACTTTCACAAGGGTTCCTTCAAATCTTTGATACATTACGAGTTTTCTTCAACAATGTTTGAAGTTGAAAATGTTTAGGCTTAAGAATCACATCATAATGTTGAATGTAGGTTTGTATTTTTTTCTATAAGCACAAGGTATGAACAATAAGATAAAACATATGATTTTCTTAGCTAACATTTAAGATGATAAATGATGATAAATTGGAATAAAAACAATGATGATTTTCATTGAACTTCATGTTGATTGAAAACACAAAATGTTGTGAAATATTAAAAGATTTTGTGATCTGAATACATAATGATTTCATGTTTGAACTCCTTCAAACAAATGATGTCATTTTTCAAACATATCCAGAATGATCAAAAGTTTTTTTTGGTCATGAATGTCATAAGGTTTAACTAATATATTCCAACAAAATTGTAACTACTACTATAAAATAAAATAAAATGATAATTTAAATTTTATTTTTTAATCTATTTATATAACAACATTCATAATATATCATGGGGACATCTGAATAAATTTGAAAATAATCTAGTGAATTAAAAATAACCAAAACCAAAATTTAAATCAATTATACCAATGTTTTAAATCACATTTAAACATTAAAAAATGGCTATAGTTTCTTCAAAAAACACTGTAATGAAATATCTAAATTAGTCATTCTTATTATAAATAATTATAATAATAATATAATTTTAAAAGTATTTTTGAAATAAATAAATATTTTTTCTAAAATATTTCAAATTAAACAATTGCCTCAAGTGGTATTGTTGGTTCTTAATAACATGTTTTTTAACCATGTAATTAATGTGAGTAGGAAAAAACTTATGAGAATGAAAGTCAACAAGATGAAAAAAATCTTCAAATCATCAAAATGCAACACTTATGCAAAGTTAAAGTCATTTGTCTTTATAATAAATGATCCATGAAAGGTTTGAAGAGTGTGCATGAATCAATAATAAAGTAGTTGTGAAGGAAGCCTTTAAAGATTGGAAGGTAGGATTTCATTCCCAAAAAAAAATGTTGATTGTTTCAAATCAAACAAGTAAAAGTGGCCACTAACATGAAATAATGTGCAGTGAAATGTCGATAAGAATTGAGAAATCCAAGAAAATGTTCCAAGATCACAAACAAAAGCTAGGGTAGCCCAATCCACACTTTGAACTTTATGGCGATACATGAAAATGCCAAAGGCCAAAGATGATGTAACCAAAGATTTCTACAAGTCGATTTGATAAAATTCACGCTTATTCAATTTGGCATAAAATTCAGCTTCTTTGAACTTGTCCAAAACAAAATGTACATGATGTTCATAGACCTCCATGTTCTTTGTAAAAATGAAAATGCCATCTATGTAACAAATCATAAATCATACAAATATTCATGAAAAAGAACATTCATTAGATGTTAGAAAACAACAAGTGCGTTTGTGAGACTAAAATTCTATCACAATTCATTCAAAATGGTCATAGTATGATTGGAATGTCATTTTTCATTCGTTATTTTTTGGATATGCACCAAGTTGTACATTCCACCTAAAACCAATCTTAGTGTACACCTTAGCATGATTTAATTGATCCAACAACTCCAAGATCAAAAGTAAAAGTATTGGTTTTTGATACTAAGTCAATTCAAGCTACAATATTTAACGCACATTCATAAGGAACCATATTTTTCTTGATAAATAAGATTGGGGCACTAGCTCAAGATTTGGAATATTAAACGAACCATTTTTCAAGATTTTCATTGATGTATTTTTCAAAAGTGTTGGAAGTCCATTTTGTGACAATTGTAAATGAGTTCAAATGGAGGATGTGCACCTTCTTTGAGATCAATCATGCAAGAACTTTGTTAAAACTATTTATGAAAGAAACAGTGGTCAAGATTCAAGCAAAAGTGGCAAATAGAACACTCTCAGTGAATTGAAAATGGGGAATGAAACAAGAGTGTTAGATTGAACATTACCAGTGAGTAGATGATCAGATTCAATTCAATGATCTGTGACGGCAATAAGCATGAAATCCTGTCAATTGCCAAACCCGAATAACTTGGCAGCTTATGTAGACCCTCAGCTTGCTACGGTGCAGATCCTACTGTTAGCTTTCCACCAAACAATAAACCATTTGCTGCTGTCTACAGAAAATGGAAGCAGCTCACTACTTACATAAAATGTAACACTAGACTAAATATAATACTCTACCTTTGCAGTGTTCTTGCTATACATGCTCATACATAATACAAATACAGTTGAAAGCTCGTTGAACAAAAGAATAGCAACCTACTAGCAACCATTAAACCTCACAATTGAAAAAGCTGGATGATCCAGCTCACATGGCCACTTGATGACATTCACAAAATCAAGCAAGATACAGTTAAAGAACTGCCTCTCATTGCAAGAGTTTGAATGAAGGCAGATTGACAGGATGATAAAGCAAACCTGCCTTGAATCAAACACTGGTAGACGTCCTTATCTCACTCTAATCAATTCCACTTCCTGATGCCAAGCAAGTTGGACAATATCATGCAGAGTCAAAGACCAAAAAATCATTGTGTAAGCTGTGCATAGTTGGTCTCAAGAATTGTCAAAGTTATGACTAATGTCCCGCAAGATGAAACAATAGGGTTTTGATGGACTTTAAGCTTGGGAAGTTTCTTGAAAAGAGAACGTCATGAGATGGACAGCTACTCCTGTTTTGTGTACAAGATATCATAATGGCCTGGGCGGTAGAGTAGAACAACAAAGGGATCAACAGTTGTCTGAGGACTTCCCACAGGGATAAAATCATGGTGATTAACCTCTGCAGGTTTATCATCAGTGTCACCGCTCCTGTCAAGATACACCACTCGAACAGGTACACCCAAAGCATCTGACAATGCTGTTATATGGACATGATCACTTTCTTCCCCCATGGGCTCCACTGCTGAACGGCAAAACTGTGCACCCAGGTGGGTAAAAAGGTGAGGCAACTGACTAGAAAGCCAAGGAGAGAGATAATGAGAGATCAGTACACAATCTTTGCATCCATTTTGATATCTGAATGCTCACACAAAAGGACTTAACAACAAGTGACCAAACTAATGCACACCTGGACAACATTCATGCCGCTCATGCCAAGAATGAATGGTTCAAAGAAGTCAGTTCGTCGGCGAATTTCACCAGATGTCACAAACCTGAAAAACATCACCACTAAACCCCAAATAACATGAGGCAACCTGTTCAAGCATGTTCACCTTTGCCTCTAGGTGACAACTTATGCTCAATCATTGAAATCTGAACACACAAAACTCTGCAACACTGGACTGGCACATCAAGGAAGCTTTTCTCATAGGTAAGATCCACTCACCATAGTTGGAGACATATTGATCCCGGCAGCGCTCAATGAGTGTCTCAAGACTGAAGCAGAAACACCAGGTGGCTGTCAGTGCAATAGATTGTAACTCAAAGTTCAAGCCCATCCGCTCTGAATGGATGCACAGACATAACTAATATCAGAACGTGAAGTTTACTTCAGTGTCTATGTTGACACCAACAATGAGAGCTCAGGAGATTCAAAAGTTGTTCCAAATGAGTGCATACCTGATGGAAGTCTCACGACCTTGAATCACACTCTGTAACTGTTCCACAAAGATCTGAAGAGACAGACCAAACCCACATTCCGACCAATACTTATGAGGTAGATGAGGGTGAACTTTCAAAGAAAGCTTTCTCTATCTAGCTCACAAAATACTGCACAACACAAACTAACAAGTAGTCCAGTCTCTTGAAGACTTAGAAACAGGAAGTGTCCAGACAGATGAAACCCTTTAGCACAGTACAAAGCGCTGATGAACACAACTACTAAGACCCATACACAAATAACAATGCATATAACATTGTTGTATCAATGATCATGAATCACTAACTTTGTCAAGAACCAACAGTGGGTGCAGACGCCTCTGAAATGCGGATGATGAGATCATCAAGCTCGTGTGCTGATTTTATCTCACATTCCTCAAATTAACAGGAGACCACATAGAGAGAAATTTTTAGCATCCAATAAAGGAATTGTAAGATGGAGATAATGGGACAATTTATGGAAGAGACTCAAATTAATGGCAAGGAAGTGTTGAGCATTCCCAGAATCACTTTCAGCTCCATAGCGAGACTTCTTACCACAAGAAAATCCTCAAATGTGAACTCTGCATGCCCAAGATCAATTAGTGTCTTCTTGCACTCCTCAATGCTTCTCTCCACACGTGCCACCTCCACTTCATCTTGTGTCACTAACAAATGCTCCTGCATGAAAACCACAGGTCAACATAAGATGAAAGAAAGACACCTCAGTCTTTCATCCAGCATATGACTCTCGAGCATCTTCAAGGCATGAGAAAGGTGAACAAATGTTCAGCTAATCAACCACAATGGTGGTAGGACATGAAAGTCACCAGATAAGAGAACATGAAACTCCGAAAGAAGCAATTTCCATCACCCCGAGCCCGCCTTATTGCAACATAGGTCTGTCCCAATTTCTGTCACAATCAACAAAAATATGACTCTTCCAGGCCCGTGCTAACTATTTCACACTCCAGAAACCCTTCCAAGACAGATATAACCCTAATCACATGCATTTGGATCTGCTTGCACCGATATGCATACTTCAACTTTTGCTTTGAAAACTGGGCTCCCAGATGCATATTCTGCTGCCAATACAGAAAGGGGTTCCTGCATCCATAGAATGAACCATCAACAACTGCTTTCTGTGTCATCTTAATTATAAAGTTCCTCAAGCAAGTGAAGTCAACCATGTGATTAACAGGAGGCAAACTCTTAGAAGTTTCTGATTCAAGACAAA
>Ga0209208_10009666_pt1 | contig 12637 bp, 4 predicted proteins | sample S1TSphfallax_3_FD_187694 | JGI IMG/M metagenome (GOLD analysis project Ga0209208, IMG submission 187694) | Host-associated microbial communities from peat moss isolated from Minnesota, USA - S1T2_Fd - Sphagnum fallax MG (SPAdes) (version 2) | ecosystem: Host-associated > Plants > Peat moss >...
GGAATTTATTTCTAATATTAATTACTTGTTCATTATTTTAATTTGAAAAATAAATTATAATAGTTATTTTAAGTATAAATAATTATATTATTTATAATTTGACCAGATTTTAAAAAGTAAGGAAATATTTTTAAATATTTAAGTTATTTATTTATGTATGAATTATGTATTGACAAGTTGTGAGTAACAAAATAATTAGTTAGTTAAATATTATGAAGTTATTAGTTATAATATCCTCCTTGAAATTGCAACAAGCTTTTTAGGGTGAGCTTCATATTGTTTTAACATGTCCCTCGCAACTTAGGTGCCCAAAGAGGAAATTTAAAGGTCCATTTTGGTTCATTGCAATTGTAGCCAAATAAAACATAAACACAACCTACAAATAGGATGCCTTACTTTTGTATTATTGTCTACAAATGGACTCCCATCATCATTCCATGTCATAAGAGTAGAAAGAGGAAAAGTTAATTTTTTGTTTAATCAACCCAAGTTTGCAACTTTTTGCACACCTAAATAGTTTGCATACAAAAGTGTAAAAATGTCTTATACCTAGCAAATTTTACATTCAAATTGAAACAAGTTGTGGGTAATATAGGACACTTCCACCCTCTAGATACATGCAGCAACAAGGAAACCTTTATTATAACATGTTTAACATTATCATTATAGGAAGACATTTTAAGATTGGAAAGACTAAAGTGTGTTGAAAGTTAAATATTTTCAAAAGGTGCATGTCACATAGCAACACACAAAAAATAAACTAGCTTCTTCCCCCTCAAAATTTTGTAGTAAGTTTTTCATGTTCCAATCACCTTTTTACAAACATCAAGCAGAGGTCATCTGCTCTATTTTATATTTCAAAGGCCCTAACCTTGTTATTATTGTGCTAACATCAAATCCATCCTTTACCACTTTACAACATTATAACTTGCTACTTTTCCAATTTGTCTTTTTTATTTTTCTGATTAACAATAGAGGATCAATTGGGAAACATATATTTTTTGATAAAAAAAAAAGATGGAAACAACCACTTAATGGGTGCCAAGCCTGTCCATTTATCCTTCATGGGTTCACATAGAACATACAAGAAAAACTAAATGCATTTTGTGATAACCACATACCTGAGTAGGCTTGAGATATATTATTTTGAATTTCCTACACCTTTAGTAACACAAGTGCTACACCCTAAAGATGTGAAAAAGCCAAACATTGCTAAATCCCTTCCCAACGCCTACACAACCCTCCCCAAACCCTAAGTCCTACTAGTACCTTGGACAAAAAAAATTGTGTAACATGCCTATCATGATGTGAAGGTGCCATAGGCTAAAACATCTTCCTCTACAGTAGCCCATTGTGACATGAAGGTGTCATGAGCCTTGGCTCTACAACATGCCCGTTGCAACATGAAGGTGCCATGAACCCTAACATGATATAATGTGGATTTTGTTTCGTGCTCATCCACCTTTTATTTTTAATTACCCTAACTTTTGATAAATGAAAACGGCTATTGTCTAGTCATGCCTTAACAATATGGCATGTCATATAAATATGTCACACCATATAGACAAGACATGCCATATGGACAAGGCATGCCATGCCATATAAATATGTCACACCATATGGACAAGGCATGCTATAAGGCTTTTGTGTAGTACAATATGGCATGCCATATTTTGTAGTTTAATTATGATGAGGGGTTTATGGGTTAATTATTTTGAGGTTCCTATTAAATCATATCAACATTGGATTTTGTTAATTCATGAATGTTGAAACAAAATTTAAACTTTGAACTATATCAATATCAAATTTACATTTTTATTCGAATTATTTGATTTTTTATTTGAAATGAAAATCTTAAAATAGATGGATAATCCTTGGTTTATAAATTCATAGAATAATTTGTACATAAATTTGGATTTATCTAACATATGACAATGCATATTATTGTTTACCAAATATGGTTGTGATATGTTCTTGTCCAAGCAAGTGTGGTTATGCAACTATGATTGTTTAGAGAGGGAGCATATTTCTTCCCAAGCATATTGCAAAGGGGTGTCCATTTGCATTAGGCTTGATTGGGACATAAACACTTGGCTCGTACTAAGCGTGGTGTTACCAAGGTTGAGCAAGAGACTTATATTGTGCAATTCTTGACCATTTTGCATGAATTACTAGGAGTTGCAAAGGATTCTATTGCCACTTGTGTGGACTTTGTGGTCAATATTTCCATTTTTTAAGATGTTACAAAGTTGTGTGGAGGTGTCAAGTCTGGGCTTGTTATTTATCAAAGTTCAATATTAGATTGTGAGAGAATTTTATAAAAGATTTGTGGCCAACCTTAATTAAATAGACTAAAAGATGCCAAAGAGGAGTAAACAAGGTAGCTTTGGCCACTATTAATTGGCAAGAAGAAAACTTAACTCTCCAATTTCGATTGGGTCATTTCAAAATGAATTAGTTCAAGCAATGTGCCAAGATAGTGCTACCTTTAAGGAAGATGGCATAAATGGGCCACAATGTGTAAACACATTTGCCCATTATGACTTCAATGGAGGTTAAGGAGGATGTTTTGTAAGGAGGAAGTTTGTGGGCAAAGGAGGGGATAAGAATGTCCCAATTATTGTTTTGAGCTCAAGTGAGAGTGAAAAAAAAAACTTCTATTATCACTTTTTAAACACAAGTTTTGGAATGACTTCATTTTACCAAGTGACACTAGTAAAAAACCCCCCCTTTTGCAACTAATATTCAATTACAAACCAAGTCAAACTACACATATAGTTGCAATTTATTTTTTGCAATTATGAAATATGTTTTGCAATTGCTAACCAATAATATCAAAAAGTACAAGTCGAGAGTGAAATTACAATCAAAAGTGTATGCCATGTGTCAACACCACAACAATAGCCATTACATGCCACTACTTGCCAATTTAGTTGAAAATTATTCTACCAATATAGTCAAAGGATGTGGTCAATAACATTCAATTACTAGATGAACTTCATTTGTTGACTAAACATGACATCAACCAAAAATATAATTAAAATTTTTATTAGGTTGCAACTATGTAAGTTGAACATTTGAATGTGTTGCAACAATGTAAATCAAACATTTGGCCAATGGTTTGGTGACACATGGTACACTCACAGTGTTGACACATGGCACATCCACATCAATAGGTTGGGTCTAAACCTAGACACCTAGGTTAAACATAAACATAGGCCATTTAATTTAGGCTTAAGTTAGGGCTAGATCTAGGCACGTATGTTAGGCCTAGACCTAAACCACATGGCAATTAATAAATGAAATCTTGTTTTATTTGGTTTAGCCTTTAAGGTTGAACCTTTTTGATTGGCTCATCCCAAATGGCTATTACATTTTCATGTTTATTGTGTTTTCCAACAATCCTAGTGCATTCTTTTATATAGTTTGGATTCATGGAATGAAAACCAAACAATATGGGACAAAGATTTTAGTTGTAACCTAGGGTAAACACACCTGTCATTAACATTTAACGATATTGGATCATTATAACTTTCTTGTCCATGGTATGTTCCTTTTGAAACTTCAAATAATTTTATATTCTTCCACCTGGTGTATCCAAATTTGTAAAAAACGTTATAATCTAATGGAAAATGAGCAAGATTTGCCCTTTCAAAGTGAAGAGGGTTGTGCTTTGGATTTTTTCATCAATGTTCAATATGATTTTGAAATTTAAGCTCTTCAACTATTATATTTGATTTTTGACTTTAAACAAGTTTCATAGATTTTGAAATAACACATTTGTAGCTTTTGAAATCGTTCAAAATGAATGAGAAATAAGCAAGATATAGTTTCTGGAAGTAAGGGGGTTTATAAAGAAAATTTAAGACAAAATATCACTCTTTATCTTCTTGCATTTTATGCTTTGTTCCTTTGTTTTTGAGGTTAAAAGAACATTTGTAGCTTTCTATTTTGTGCTTCCAATAACATAAAAATTTGTTCAATATGGTTTTGAAATGAGGGAAAACTTGATAGAGTACCATTTGGTGTCTACCCTAGTTGTAACCCAATTGCAACTCAAATAGTTGTACTCTAGTTGTACAAGCTAGTTTAATAATTTACCTAGCCTAGGTCTAGCTACTTACCTTAGTTAATTATAATAAAATTATTCATCAACTATTTTTAATTGTATAGTTGTAAAATAAAACAATAAAACATACTTTCATCATTTATTAAATAATATGGTGAGTAGTTACTTTTTTAAAAAATCAACAATTGAATATATTTATTTAGTAAATAATTTATGATTATTTTTAAAAAATTCCAAATTCATCATAAATTCTTATTAAAATTTCATAAAACAAAGAATTGACTCAAATATAGATTTTCAATAATAAATTTTAAATGATATTTTAGTTACAACAATTATTACAGTGTTGTGATAATTAATAAACAACTATAATTACAACAACAACATTAATAATAATATTGTAGCTAGTAGTGAAGTTAGACTAGTTATTTAACTATTTGTATTCGTATTTTTATCTAACTTGTTGGAACTATTAAATGACCTAGTATAATAAATATTAAGAAAATAATTATAGCAGTGTTAAATAAAATAATTTCTGAAATTATATGATAATTTATTAAGTATCTTTATTAATTATTCTAAATAAATAAATACTTATAATAAAAATGAAAAAAATGGAACTAATAACAAAGATTATAATAAAACCTAAAATTCTAAAATTATGTATCCTTACATGATATGTTGTAAACTAAAATTGAATCTACATGGAAATAATAAATTACACGTGTATTGAACATATTCCAAAAAATATTAAGTACCATTACTTGATATGTTGTAAACTAATAAATTATGCATGTATTGAACACACACATTATTAAGTTGACTTATATTTCAGAATTTTTTTGCATATTTTAAAAAATATTTATATGCAAAAAAAATCCTCATACATGTAATCATTCATGTATACAAAAAAATTTACATGTACCTTAATAATTAATGAATTTTTATTGCAATTTAAAAATATATTAAGACATCATATGTATAAAAAGGAATAAACATTAAAGTTCCACAAAATTAAGTGTATTGAACATGCAACATTATTACAAATTTATATTTCAAAATTTCCTTAAATTTGCTTCAATCAAATTTTACTATTTTGTATGCACGAAAAAAAAATTACATCATACATAACGATTCATTTTATACAAAGAAAGTTTACATGTAATTTAATTAATTAATGAAGATAGATTATTAAATTTTTTTTATTCTATCATGTTGAAATTTCCCAAAGTAAATTGTTTCATATAATGTTATTGATATCTTTGAAAACCTAACAATGAATAGGGGTGCAGTAACGGGTTGAATTTTTTTGGAACTACAATGCAAAGGTTATTGATTATTGAACCATTTAAAAAATAAACATTAATAAAATCATAAATAAAAAATTTAGTCGAATCCAAAGGTGTACTTGGTGATGTTGGAAAGTAGTCACTAAGTTGGATTTAATAAAATATATTTCATAATTTTCATATTTAAGGTTTGGAAGATATTGAATTTTGAAGTAATTTTGTTGTTGAAAATTCAAACAAATTGCAACAAATTGGGTTAAGAAAGGAAAATGAGTTGAATGTTCACACTTGGGGCCAACAACACATGTTACCTTATCTATCCATGAAGGAAGGTAGTTTGTTTTGTTTTGTCATAATGATATCTCCCAAACCACAATGTATTAAGTTATGCTATGGAACTTATCATCAAAAAGTTCTCAATTAATAGGGGTGCAATGACTTGGTTTCGAATGTTTGAAACTATAGTTTGGAATCTATTGATTATTGAACCATTTTTCCATTGAATTGTTTGAAAAACCAATATTTAAAACAATATTGGAATTTGGGGATGTTCTTGGTATCATTGGAAAACCTTCACCAAGTTTGATTTAATAAAGTTTCATAATTTTGACACCTAAAATGTGAACAATATTATTGAATTTTTGATGGGTACATATTGTTGTTGGAAATTCAAAGAAATTGCAAAAAGGGGTTTGGAAGGAAAATCCAATTGAATGCATTCAAACTTGGGCTAATGACATAGGGTACATTAGTGTTTAATGAGTTTTTATCATTATTTTAAACAAATGTTAAGATATCATGTGTATAAAAATGAATAAACATTATAGTTGCACAATATTATTAATTGTGTATCATTACTTGATATGTTGTAATGATCTACATAAAAATAATAAATTACACGTGTATTGAACATAAAAATTAATTAATAGTAACATATATTTAAAATTTTCTTAAAACTTATTTTGAAATTAGAGTTTAATATTTATATGTAAAAAAAAATATTCATTTCTACAAATAAGTTTTACATGTAATTTAATGTTATCATATTTTTAGATAAATATTAAAATAATATATGTTTAAAATTAGAATTGCCTATTTGTTGTTTAACTTAGTTGAAAAAGATAGTTGCAAATGAAATTATTTTTCATCCATCCTCTAGTACATTTTGCCATCCATACATTTTATCATCCAAAGTAGTTGAACACTAGTTAATGTTTTGACTATATTTTAACTAAATAACCTTAGATGCTAGGAATATTTCAAAATGACCCCTTAGTTGAAACATGTTTCACATTGTTTACCAGCATAGTTGGAACCTTGGTTTTAAAATTCATAGAGTAATTTGTATATAAACTAGGATTTAATTAACGTATGATAATGCATATTATTGTTTACATAATATGTTTGTGATATGTTATTGTTCAAGCAAATGTGATTGTGCAACTATGATTGTTTAAAGAGAACATACTTTTTCCCAAGCATATTGTAAAGGTGTGTCCATTTGCATTGGGCTTGATTGTGACATAGACACATGGTTTGTATTAAGTGTGGTGTTACCAAAGTTGAGCAAGAGGATTATATTGCATAGCAAGAATTAACTTGAATTTTTAAAAATTCAAATTAGAAGGTAAACCTCATTCCATGTGAATATTCATTATCTATAACAAGACACTTTGATTAGCATGGCTAATCAAAACCATCCATTCATTGTCTTTCATTACATCCTTTAGACTATTGTTGAGAAATCAAAATTGAACTTTACACCTAACAGAACATGGCTTTCCATACCGTAATATTGTGATGTCTACATTTAAGAATTGATTTGCAATAAAGTTTGTCATACTATAAACCATGTTATAATGCATCAATAAGTGTTTGGCATAAGCTAAATGAACTTGCAAAATGTTACTTCTAATTAAGGATTTGATTTCATGTTCATAGGTTTTGTAAAACCCATGATTATAGCTTATCATGAAGAGGTTTTTTTGTTGTATCATCTTTTTAGGCAACAAAATAATTTGCAAAGATAAGTATTGCACACATTAAGAGGACATTTGTTATTTTTAGCAAGAAGCATTAGTTGAGATTCATGATTCCCAAATTGTTACTTGTAGCAAAAAGCACCAATTGAATTCATGACTCCCAAAGTCAATATCTACAACACCACAAAAGGTACTAAAGGTATTCAACTCTAGCCTTGCCACATTTGCTTCACATGAATGGTTGTGTTGTTATTATTGATGTTATTTAATCACGACATGTAATCTTTAAGACTCTACCAATGATCCTTTTGTAATTTTCATTACATGGGGATCTAGATTGCTTAACCAACTAGTGTAAGACTAAAGTTTCAACATTATGTTCAAGCTTGTTTTTGGATCTTGTTTTAAAACACTCCATTGGTAGGAGTAAAATCCCTAAAATTATTATATGGTTGTGTGATTATCATTTTCCCCTAATTGTTGTTATTTGTTTTATCATCCAAATCATAAAACTAGGATTTCAATATGATGTACATGCCATTTACAAAGGAATTACATAAGGAAAACAAGTATACCTTTAGCTAGTGAACCCTTTTGGCAAGGTCTTGTGGTATGTGTCTCCACCAATATATGTTACCCAATTTTTCTCTGCATCTCATGTGTTGGAAATCTTGACGGATCTATTCTAACCATGTCCTTGGTATATTTTCTTTCATTCATTCTTTGCTTTAAAAGTTTTGGTTGGGATTTTTGGATTTTTGACTTTTGTGCTCATGTTGTTCATGTTTCAAAATCTAGCAATGGGAGGGCACAAAACCTACTATTTTAGTGATGTTGGTTATAGGGGTAATGCATCACCACCTCGTCTTGAATGGATTGCCCATGTCAACTTTTATAGTTGGAAATATTGCTTAATGTTTCAGTACCCATCAATTTTTGTCGATTTGCTTATCTCATTGGCCTAAAGACCAAGTACTTGCATTACCTTGTATTCCATCTTATGCTTGAATGGCCATTTGGGTCCATTCATGATTGGGGTACCAAAAAGGAATGTCTAACTGAAAAAGGAATGCAAATGACAACTTTGGATTTTTTTAATCTTACATTATTATAATTGTAGTGGATTATTGTATGCCAATAGATAAAATGATGTCTTCTTAAACTAATAAAAATATTTAAAAATAAATTTGATATTATGTTAATGTCATTTTCATTCACATGAATTAAAGAAATCAAGTGTATAAAATACATTTTTAAAAAAAGTAATCAAAAGGAAGGTTAAAATCATATAATTGATTTCAAATTTTTTGTATAACAAAAACATGGCCCCTTCTATGAAAGTATGTGTTCATTGGATGAACTTGAAGAAAAACCAAATCATTCAAAAATTTCAAAGTTTTGAAATTTTGAAGGAAAGGGCTGCAAGGCAAAGAATTCGTTCTTAAAACCACACCATTACAAAAGTGCGGTGCAATTTATTAGCTTAAATCATTGTGGCACCTTAAAAATGAAATAACTTCATTGCATTTTATTGATTTCACTATAATATCACTATGTAAACATCATGTTTCATTACTAGTTAACATAATTCAATATTATAATTTACTACATTAAATAGGTTTTTTTTTGTTTAAAAAAATATTCTATCTATGCTACTTTATTATATACCTTATATTATTTTAAGCTACTTTAGTTATTCTAACGTATATTTTATGTTATTATAGGTTATTATAAATTATTGTACCTTAAACTATTATATGTTAATTTACCTTAAGGTATTTTACCTAGTTTATTATAAGCTTTTAAGTTATTATAAATTAAATTATTCAACTAACTTTAGGCTATACCTTAGATTATTTTATTTAAATTAATATATGTTATTTCAAGTTATATTTCAAGTTATTCAAGGTCATTGTACTTTAAGTTATTATAAATTATTTTATCTTAAGTATAATAACTTAAGATAATTTAAAATAAAATGTAATGACCTAAAGTAAAAAAAATTATAATAAAAAATAATAGCCTATGGAAAATAATTTTAAGTACTTTACGATATAATAATTACCAATAGCCTATGATATTATAACATAGAATATCCAACAATAAATTATAATACAATAATCACTAATAGTTGTAATATAACCTATAATAACCAATAGTAACTTGTAATATAATAACCATTAAAAAAATGACCACCAATAACCACCAATAGCCATTAATATAATAACCACCAATAACCATTAATATAATAAAATTAACAACCACTAATATCCACCAATAAAATATTCACTAATGCTAATTAATATAATAATCACTAATTGGATAACCACCAATATAATAACCACCAATAGGCACTAATATGATAACCATTAATAACCATTAATATTTATGAATAGAATAACCACCAATAACCACTAATATAATAACCATTAATAACCACCAATATCCATTAATAGAATAGCCATGAATAGCCATCAATAGAATAGCCATCAATTAAATAGCCACGAATAACCATCAATAGAATAACCACGAATAACCATCAATTCAATAGCCACGAATAGCCATCAATTCAATAGCCACGAATAGTCATCAATTCAATAGCCACGAATAGCCATCAATATAATAGCCACGAATAGTCATCAATTCAATAGCCACGAATAGCCATCAATTCAGTAGCCACGAATAGTCATCAATTCAATAGCCACGAATAGCCATCAATAGAATAGCCACGAATAGTCATCAATTCAATAACCACGAATAGCCATCAATAGAATAGCCATGAATAGTCATCAATTCAATAACCACGAATAGCCATCAATAGAATAGCCACGAATAGTCATCAATTCAATAGCCACGAATAGCCATCAATAGAATAGCCACGAATAGTCATCAATTCAATAGCCACGAATAGCCATCAATAGAATAGCCACGAATAGTCATCAATTCAATAGCCACGAATAGCCATCAATAAAATAGCCACGAATAGTCATCAATTCAATAGCCACGAATAGCCATCAATAGAATAGCCACGAATAGTCATCAATTCAATAGCCACGAATAGCCATCAATTCAATAGCCACGAATAGTCATCAATTCAATAGCCACGAATAGTCATCAAAATAATAGCCATTAATTCAATAGCCACGAATAGTCATCAATTCAATAGCCACGAATAGTCATCAATAGAATAGCCACGAATAGCCATCAATAGAATATTCACAAATAACCATTAATAAAATAACCATGAATAACCATTAATATAATAACCACGAATAACCATTAATAAAATAGCCACGAATAGCCATTAATAGAATAGCCACAAATAACCACCAATATAATAGGTATTAATAGCCATTGATAACCACCAATAGCCCTAATAAAAGAACAATTAATAGCCATATATTAAAATTACTTAGGATCACCAAAAATAATCTAAGGTGAAATAATTTATAATAGACAGAAATAACAAGGTGAAATAACCTTCAATAGCCTAGGGTGAAATAGCAAAAAAATACCAAAAATAATTGAAAATAACCATAAATAGCCGTAAATAATGTAGGGTGAAATAATTTAAATCAATGAAAAATAGTCATATAATAATTAAAAATAGTTTAACATAGGTAGTATTATTATTATTTTTAAATCCATTTATTGAATTAATTTTTTTCAAAAAAATGGTCATTGAAATGTTATTGAATAATGATATTCAACTTTGTTTTTGTTCAAAATAATTTTAAACTTTCAAAAAGAAATAAATGTCATTATGTACATTATTGAAATTATTTAAAAAGTAAACTCAAATCATTTCATTTGAACAAAATTCCAATAAAATATGAATTTTCAAAGTTTATGTTTTTGTAATGTTTAAAATGAAGTGTTTGATAAATAGAATGTAATGTAACATATTACCACAACAAGTGCGGTGGTTTGATGGTAAGGGTGTTTGCCTTCATTGTAAGGTCAAGGGATCAAATCTCATGAGTGGTGTTGTGTATGGTCAACAATGGTATGTTAATCGAATATTCTCCTATCGAATTCTTAGAATAGGTGCTTAGGTTGATTATGTGACCTAGCTACTTACCTAAGCTAAGTTTTTAATTTAGCTTAAATAATGACATTATCAATAAATCATAGGTTAATAAATCATGAAATCATCAATAATATTATATATGAAATAATTAAATTTTAATTGATTTCCATGCTGGTCAATTAATTAATTGGTAAGTGAATGGTTTGGTAAATTTGTATTTCACTTGAAAGTAACTTTTAACTAGGAACTAGTGAAACAATTCATTGTCCATAGCAATTGGTCCCCGTTCACTAAGGGGTTAAATAATTTCACTAAGTAAAAATGTTAAAATTCACTCAAAATCTAGTGAAACCCATAGTAAACTAGGACGCATTTTGTAATAGTGCCATTTGATAAAAAAATAATGTTCAATGGGTTCAAAATGTTTAGCTTTAAATGCAGGTCACGTGAAGGAAATAAACATGCCAAATTTGTTAATTTCAACCAATAAACAATCTTATAGCCCATTTGTGGGCCTTTGTACCTTTCTCATTTGCAAGAAACTTCAATTTGATTCAATTTGAAGAATTTAAACTTGCGTGTTTTCATGGTTTTTGGTTTTAATATTCAAATTGTACATGTCAATTTGCATCATTTAATTAAACAATTTGACAATTGAATACTTTCATTGTTGTAACAAAAAAATTCATATAAATGTCACACGAATAATATGTCTAAGAAAAAATCACAAAAACAATAAATTTTTCTTGTTTTTCCATCGGGTTTTATGCAAGGTTTTCATGTTGCTTAAACTTAACTAATGAGATATAACAACAAGTTGGGCAATGGGAAATAGATTATATTCAATAGTGGCATTAAAGAGCCAAATCCCAACATATGCTTAACCCAAATATAGAGGCACAACAAATAATGAAGTGTTGCTCTTCATTATTTATCCCATATGCTTTGAACAACATTATGGCCTTTTGACCTACATAAGTGGGCTGAATAATTTATGTTTCTTTAGGTGGTCCCTTCAAAATCACATATTTGTTTGATTGCAACTATGTCAAATTTCAATTTGTCGTGCCGTGTAGTGTCGTGACATACAATGTCGTAAGGCTGTGAATCCGTAGGAAACTCTACTAAGCAAACAGACTAAAACCAATTAAAGGTAGAAACTAATCAACTAAAAAAAGATGCATGCACACACGTGTATATACAATGCACAAGGGAGGCTGAGATGAAATTCTCATGTATCCCCCCCCTAGACATGAGCCGGGAAAAG
>Ga0209208_10009667_pt1 | contig 12637 bp, 9 predicted proteins | sample S1TSphfallax_3_FD_187694 | JGI IMG/M metagenome (GOLD analysis project Ga0209208, IMG submission 187694) | Host-associated microbial communities from peat moss isolated from Minnesota, USA - S1T2_Fd - Sphagnum fallax MG (SPAdes) (version 2) | ecosystem: Host-associated > Plants > Peat moss >...
AAGAGAAAGGATTGACAGGACTTTGAGAACTATTTAGTTAACAATTTTAAGTTGGGATAGTTTTCGTTCGATGGGATAGTAAGAATTTAGGAAGCATTTTGTTTTCAACAGTCGCACATTATGAACGTAGCTTCCATTGCAACCATTTTTGCTTCCAATGCAAGGAATTTCAACCCGTGATCTGGATGTGGGAATTCTAACCCATCGAGAGAGAATAGTATGCAAGAGATATAGAAGAAAAATCATCGCAACAATTCCATATAAACAACATTGGTCGTCGTCTTGCCATTCGGGCAAAAAATAGAAACATCATTCACACGGGTAGCTCGTGACAGAGCTACATACAATTGGTCGTGGGTGAAAATAGGTTCAAGCAAGTAAATGCCAATGGTTTTCATGGTCTGACCTTACGCCTTGTTAATGGTCATAGCGAATGCCAATTGCAAGGGGAACTGGTGCCTTTGTAGGGTGAATGGCCACTTCGAACGGTTTGTTGTCGTGGTGATGCATGGTATGTTGACAATATTCCCCACATGCGTGCCATTAATGATTTGCACGACAATCAATCTCCGTGCCAAACGCTAAATGATTAGATGGGTCCCATTACAAAATCCCAAGGTCACATCAAGATTTCTTAGTAAGATAACATGGACGCCAACTTTGAAGGCCGGGCGATGTGGCGGCATACTTACCAAAGTAATGGTGTTGAGAAATTTTGTGCCAATCGCCATAGCCTAGTCGTCCCCCGTTTCCACCGAATCTGCCAACAAAAATATGTGTTCTCACCATGGCACAACCTCGGCAATTTGAGTGTTGAGAGAGTTCATGACTATATTTTTTGTGGTCAAAATAGCTCTACCGTCCATGTATCCTTGGTTTGTGTAATTAATTACTAGGGCCGAGAAAACAGCGTGGATGAAAGTATTTAAAGATGGTGCTTGATGGATTTTCGGGTATAAGGCGATCTTGATTCCAACTAAGGGCTTCGTGTTGGTTTCCGGTGGAAAATGATCAATGATGGAAGACTCTTGGCCATTGCTGACTCTCAAAAGGTATTCAGCATACGGCCTGGAGAGGGGATCAGCATGCAATCTCATGTTTTCCGTGAGAGTAAATACGCGCACTTGACACCACAAATCTGAACGCAAAAGGGGCCACACAAACGATTGCTGCCCAAAAGCCTTTGGACACCACTGGTAGACATTGTCAGAAATCACCCCTAAAAACAACCACTTTACCACCAAAGGGCGAATATGGGCATTGCATGATGTTGTGCAAAGTTCGATCTACCGCTTCGACATAATGTCAGTGTTATGCTGGAGCTTCATCGCAAACGATCAACTTTGCTTCCCAGAATAGCTCAGCAAAATCATTTTGCACAGGTATCGAACACATTGGGATCTTCAAAACTGAATTTGAGGTCTGTCCACCTTCCAATAGGAGAGCTATTATGCTAGAAGAGGCAACCCTGATGGCGACATGTCCGTCCCATCGAACTGATGCCAATAACATGCTATATATAAAGGTTTTGTTCGACCCACTTGGACTGTCTAGGAAAAATACTATGCCTTCTCCTTGGGCTACTGCGTTGAACACTGCAGTGACAGTTGATTCTTGGCAAATCTTGAGCCATCAGAGATTTTGGTCGACGTAGCCATGGAGTACGTCTTTATCATAATTAAGCTTCGCAACCAATTGAGGATTGACACGTAACATTTCTGCAGGTGACAAAGTGAGTGGCATTTCCGAAAAATCGTGCAAGTCTTTGTTCGTCAACGTTAATTTGGCCTCGAAGAGTAGTAGGGTGTCATTGTAGGCATCTTTGGCAATGCCTCCATTCACGATGCGTCGATGTTGCATATCATGCGACATATTGTCTCGATATCTTTCCCATCACACTTCCAGATTCAAAGGAGAGCAGAACAATAAAAGAGTCACAAAGAGATTCCTTAACCTCTTTGCATCTTGACCGATACATGCTTCCCACATGCATGTGTCCCATTCTACGTTGTCTTGGAGTAATCCCAGTGCTCTGTAAGTAACTTGAAACGTTGAATGATTTATGTCATCAATAGTCCGAGGATGTTCGAAAGAGGTCACACCCAGTATGACATTAAGTAGGAGGCGGAGGAAGAAACGTTCACCAACAGTGACGCGCTCCCAAGTCACGAGGTGAAACCCACTTGAGGGTTTCACAAAGTCAAGTTGCGGAAAGTTGAGACTTGGAGGCACGCTCCCAGCTTCCAACTCTAGAAAGGGGTAGAGGGTCGAGTTGGGAGCCCAGGGATTAGACTGGGAAGATGATTTAGTAGATCAAGCTTGAATTTGCATCAAAACAAACCACCCACGTGGTTAGTTCACATTCCGGGACACCCTTGGGTGTAGGGACAAGCCACGGGCACTTCGGACCACAAGACTCACCACGGCCCGGATTCGGGGGAAGCCACCACCTTCCCCCATATAGTATTCTCTGCGACGCTCCGCTGAGGCCACATCCAAATGGCTCTTTTTCCCAGGACTCCCAAGTTGGAGTCCCGAAATTGTCCCGGTTGGAGTCCCGGGACTTTGGGAGCTCATAACTCCCGACTGCGAAGTCTGATCGCAACGAGGTCTGAACCAATCTTGTAGCCCTTGTCGAGATCTTTCCAACGACGTATCGCACTCTCAATTCGGAGTTCGGAAAAGGTCGATTCCTGACTTTTAGTGGTCGGGAGTCAAACTGCCAGTTTGATTCTCGGCCCTTCTTTTGCCCATAACTTGGGCGACAGATGTCCAAATGGTCGATGCGAGGCCATATTCGATATCTACGCTTCAAGACCTTTCCAATGACACCAAGAACACCTCAATGCAAGGTGTTTTGGGCCTTGCTGTCGAACCCTAAACATTCGAGAGTCCAAGAGGACTCCAAATCCTCACTTTTTCCAAGTGTTGGGCTTCACCCCCACACTTGGCCAAAGTAGGGTTGCGACACTAGTCCTGGGTTTCTTGTGCTAGGAAGGTGTTTTGACCCCTGTAATCGAATTTTAAAGTTTTGAAAGTCCCAGAGGACTCCCAAGTCCCCATTTTGGGAGTGTGAGTGTCATCCTCACACTCTTTCAAAGTAGGGTTGCAACATTTATAGTGTCAACCACAACCTTTGAGACCACCGTAGTTATTAAGGGAGATGGTTTTAAAGGAGTGGGTATTGTGGACAATCCAATGTGTTGTGTAGTAAAATTGTTTGTAGTGAAAAGGAACGAAACTTCTAAGATCGTAAAAGAAAATGACATTTAATCAAATCATCAATAGATAGTGGAGGGGCAAAAAAACATGGAAGGGAACAATTCTATTATGGACATAGTGGTGGATGGTCTTCTTCTCCCAAGAAACAAAATCCGTAAGGTAGTAAATGATGTAGGTGATGGAGTGTTCAACTATTGTTGTCAAAAATCCCTTCATTGAATGAGGTCCATGTTTGCAATCATTTGCAGAAATAACTATTAGTTGTTGAGTCTGATGATGGGGGCATACCTATAATCAATAGTTATATTTTCTACTCTAGTTTGGTATTGGGTAAAATTGATACTAATTCAGAGGCATAACCATTGAAAGTGCTAGTGGTTAGAAATCTAAGCTTCCATGTAGGCTTTCAACTAAAGGATGAGAATAGTAACCAGACGTAAAAGGAGTTGCTTGAAAAGGTAGATGTTTCTATAGACACCACCATGTGTGTGGAGGAGAGTGCTCATGATAAGGCTCTCAAGGACACAATGCTAGAAGAGGTACAATGCTAAGCTTCCAATGCATAATCTTGATGTTAATGGAAGAGACATGAATAGGGAGCCACCATTAGCCTCTGCCATCTTAAGGATGACCCACCAAGAACATAGTGATGATTGGGAGGTGGTTATGGAGTTGCTTACACCAAAGAAAGTGCTCTTTTTGAAATTTTAAGCAATGAGGCAAAGTTTGACCCATTTCAAACTTGTAGAAAATATAGTTGAGATTATCAACGCATAGTGAAGTTTGCAGTCACTGTAGTTTTGGTTGAGGATGTGGAACAACTTATCTTCTTGCATTGAGTGGAAATGTTGTTTTATGTAAATGGATCTTAGACCAAGCCTTAGCCATTTACATCAACTCCAAGTATTTCTTGATGGTTGTTTCCAAGTTTTGGAAGTTTTAAAAAAATTGGTCACCATCATATTTAAGAATGATGTTGATCAAAATGGGACCTAATAATGAGGATATATGGATTTTGGAATTTTGGATCTTGCACTAAATAATGAAAATGTTTTTGGTTAGTGGTGAATCGATGTGTTTCTGGGGTTTTGAATTACTAATCTCTTTGTAAATGTTTATACATTTTTTGTTAAGTCAAATTTAAAAAATTGAAGCCATTTCATATTTTTGTGATCAATGGAATGCTTAGAATTAATGCAAGTTTTTATTTACGTGATTCGAACATTAAATTATATTAAATTATATCTCAAAACCCTAATATCATAAGACTTGATAGATGACATTGTAATTGAAAAAAATTTATATTGTTCATTTTTTTATTATAACCCAAATTTAAACTTAAAAGGTAAATTTTAATTCAAAACTTTAACTTGAATTGACAATTCTATATTAACCTTAAAGTATTATGAACCACAAATGAAAAAAAACTCTAAATCCCAAAAAAAAATAAAAATTAAAAGAAGTACAAAAATTCTATCAATAATTAAATATAACAAATTATTATAAATTCTCTTTTGATTTACAAAAATTCATAGACAAAAAATTATATAAATATATATTTTGATATCAACATCAATATTATAAAAGTTGTAGTATAATTTGAAAATATAAAATTGTAATTATGTTAACTTTACAAATAGTTAAAAATTGTAAAGTCTATTATGCGATTGTAATAAATTATAATCATGTACATGCTTCAATATTGCAACTATAATAATCTTAATGTTATTACATGTGTATAAACACATATATGCACATACACACAAACGCATACAAATATATCATGTGCACAATAATATATGCATTTGTATATATACATAAATGCACATGTACAATATTTTATCTATTGGTAGGCCCAAGGTGTTTGTGAGGCCTTGTTAATACATATGTAAAGTTTGTTTTTACTACCTACCTAATAATAACCTGCTTGTGGGTTGTTAGTAGGTAGGTAGGAAAAAATAAATAAATAAATTGGGGCAACCGGTAATTAATGGCCAGGCTAAACCTGCACCTACGTTAGTACATTCACGATCTTGAATGATCCCTTTTCCCGATAATAACTTCAAGATGCATCAAAGAAATGTTAAATTTGAACTCCAAGACCCTGATTTACACTAGGAGTCAGGGCTGAAAAAACTGGGCAACATGCTAATTGGTAATCACATCAAGCTCATTGTGGTCCAAGATGTGAAGTTCATTCCTACTTATGGCAAATATAAATCTTACATGGGTAAATTGTAACAGTGATCATTTGAGCTCCATGTCAGAAAGATGAACTTTATCCATCCCTTCCCCTGATTCAAGGTGTGATTCTAAGGGATTGCATGCATGCCTTTTCCGCAAACCTGATAAAATGTTATCTACATGGTCTGTCACTTCCGAGCAATCTGCTTCTGGGCTTCTCATCTTGATTGCATGGTACTCCATGCCCATCCAGTGTGACAGAGCTCGAAAATGCGGGTGTTTAAAACCTGGGGTCACAAGCTCCAGAATTGCTGTCTTCTCAGGCCTAGCAAACAAAAGATGTGCAAGGCCTGCCCCATGTGCCCCCACTATGATTGAGGATTCTTGGACTTCCTGTAACTGCTCTTCCATTGGTATGTGTGCAAACAAACCATTGACTACACTGACACCCAACTCGTCACTTGCCCTCTGGCTTACCCAAATCTTCAGAGCATCCAGAAGTTCTTCTTCATTGCTAATGTGGGGTTCAGGCTTCCCCGTGTGTCGTGGATGTGCCAAATAGTTTTCTCATCTTACAAACAAAACCTTTGCAACCCTAGGTTTCTTTGGGGAACGTGTTGCAGATGAAAGATTGAATGCTGAGGTGAACATCTCACCAAATTCTTGCAACCTAGGAGTTTGGGAATCTTTTTCTTCATCTGAGGCAGAACCACCCTTGCAAAAAATGCCTTGAACTCAGACCTTTGAAGAGGGGGCTATGGTACCCTAAGGGTGAGAAAATCAGATGGTTGAAGCATACTGGCCCTGCCAAGTGCTTTGCAAAATTCAGTCCACTGAACATTGCTTGCCATCCATCATCCATACTCGACTACAAAAAACAACCCAAACCAAGAACTGGATTCACTGCTGTCATCATAAGAAAAAGCAAATATCTGCACGGAACTCTGAGGCTGTCTGTGGCTTGATGCAGTGGGAGATGTCCACAAACATTTTCTTATTTCAACCTCACCATACAGGCATTATAGCTCAATATGTTGCACTGAAAGTTAGTGCAGCTGCAGATAATGCTTGGTCGAGTTCACTGTGTTACAATTTCATTGTAACCTGATTGCTAACACCTACTTTACATTGTGAAACTGGGGCTGAAATGGGGGGAATCTGTAAGATTGAGCAGCTCCTGTACCTTGCAGTGCCCATCAACAAATATCAAGTGAGGTCGCTGCTTCAGATTGGCTATCTGTGCAGTCATATATACACTGTACCAATCTGTTACTGTGTGGAAGAGGTTGGCATACTCAAACCTAGTCACCACCACTGCTGGCTGTGTCACGATCTGTATTCAAGCCACAAAGTCTCATCACACATTGCACACCTCAATGACAAGGAAAGAATACATACATCATCAGTGAGAAATTTTACAAATGAATTAGATAACAGGTAAGGAAGAAACTCACCTGAGCACAGGTAACCTTGTTGACCAGGATGGTGTGAATCTGTTCAAACAGGTGCTCTTGAATCAGTCCGTGGCATCAGGTGTTGCAGCAGTGTCTTATTGAAGAGAGGCTTCCTCTCCCCTGTTTCAGGCACAATAGTTTGGAGTGCACCAGATATGAAGCGGGGAAGCTCTTCTTCCTCATTTCTTCTCATCACTGATTCCAAAGGCTCCCCTCCCTTGGCCATCTCGATCTTTTTGGGGTTCATAACCATATTTTTTCCTTCACAAATAGAAGTGCTTAATGTTTCACTATAGAAGCAGCGGAACAAACTCTCCCTTAGCGGTTGGATATGAGTTGCCTCTAGAGTTGTGTGTGTAGTGTGTACATCTGCGACACCAGTCAACCTTCCTTCATCCCCTTGTGACTGTTTTGATTTGCTCAGTGTCCAGGCCCCCAGCGCTTCCTTGAGATTAAATCTGAAAGAGCTTCGGTCCAGCAGCTCACTCTCTTCCTGGTAAGATTCGTGCTCAACCGTGGCTCTGACTCCAAAACGCGGAAGGTCTGAGTGAAGCCATTGCCGAAGAAAGCTTCACAAGAAACAGGGTCAAGATTTGGCTTTTGGGCCCATGATGTGAAGGAGGGCAGGTGAGGCCAGGGCTTTTCCGACACCTGAATTACAATGGGAGGGAATTTTGAGGGAGCGTTCTCGCCTCCCCAGGAATGCATCAAGTAGACTAACAATTGCAATGCATTCAACATCACCAGCAACACCACCACTCTCTTCACACATGTCCTCTTGATTCCCCGACACAGCCACTTCCTTTTGAGTGTCCCCATCTAGAATTACAACCGCACAGACTCCAAACCTCAAACTTCCGTCCCAATCGTCCCCGCTCAAATCCTCGCCTCGTTCTACCGCCCCTCCAGAAGCTAAGAGCAGCAGCGACCGAGTCCATACAAAGAACCTGCTCACCTAGAATGGACTCTTTCCCCCCTTGAATGCCAATCAAGAAACTAACTTCCTCCAAGTCCTTCATCTTCACCTTTTTCCCAAAACCATCCAAGACAGCTGCTCGTCTCCCTGGAAATTCTAGCTACCACCTCCAAAGAAAAAAGTACGCTAAATTCTTTACAAGGATCAATCCACCCCATCCATCGTCTCCTCCTTTTTCCCAATCCCCATCACTCCACTCACCTCCTCCGTCCTTCCCACGTCCTCAAACAAGTCCCGCAAGCTCCTTTCATCAGAACACAAACACAAGCAACTCCAACACCAAAAACCATAAGGCTCGTGTCAAACCAGTCGTGTGCCAAAACACGTCCGCTATAGAGCCTGGGCACATACATAACTTTGTTGCTTTGCATCAGAAGAAGCAGTTGCCAGCATTTGTTAAGTAGTTACGTACCTAAACAATTCAATGTAAACATGTCAAAAATTGTTGGCCTTGCCTACCAAGGCAAGGATAATGTGTTTAGATTCATTATAAAGTATACTAGCTTAAGGGATTTTGGCCCCTAGGTAATAGGTCTGTTTTTATATGAGGATTTTTGAAACATAATATTTTGGCTTGTGTTGAAACTTGAGAATAGTTATAGAGTTATAATAATATCTTGAAGGAATTTGGTTTCTTTTAGAGGATTTTTCAAAGATTATAATTTTGCATGGTGAAATATGTGAGTCTCCATAATTATTCTTTTGCCTTAAGATCCTTTTTATTGTAAATGGCAAGGCCACAGTGTGACACACCCCTTGTTTATCAATTGGGTTTCAGAGTGTAAGCTTGTTTTCTTTATTTCTCCCTCACCGATAAGCTAACAACTTGCATTAACAAAACAAGCATAGCAGTCATGGCTGTGCCTCTTATTTGCAAGTTCAAAGTTCAAAGTAGCAACAACTTAAACCATGAATTTTTCATGAAGTTCTCTGAAAAGCAACTCACAGTTCATTATGACACATGGTGAAGATTCCTCGTCAAAATGTGAGACCAAATGATAAGTACATTGTTTGGTATGATGCTAAACCTCCCCCTCAGAGCCACAAAGATTGCTCGAATCTGTCAAGAAATAAGAAAGATCTAAAGGCCTGGAGGTAGGGGAATAATTTTTTATTGAAAAACGAACTTGATCATACACTATTCACCTTATAACCAAATCGTCACCTCTGGACAAGTGCTTACCACCTACCCTGGTTTGCAAAACATGGCATGTGCAAAACTGAGCCATTTCCCTTCAACTAGGGTTCACTTCATGTATGATCCAAATTTTATGTAGAAAATGGGCTTCAAAATCTCTGGTCTACATTTGTGTGCATTGGAATGTGAAAACCCTAAGCCTAACACCAAACACCCTTTTTCATATGATTGAACACTTTATCTTAAATGGTCAAAGAATTTTTTTTTCTCTCACTAGACGTTCAGTCAAAGGGCTTCATTTGATCAGTGGTAGGTGTTTGGCTGTTTGGTCACAGGCTCTTCTTTAGATTATTCAAACATTCAATGATGAGGGTGTGTTCGATGATAGGAGTGATGAACATGAGGGTGGAGGAAGGGACCAAACCCTGGAACTGGCCCAAACTGGACACCAGGCTCACCAGTCCAAATACAGTAGAAAACTTCTTGTAGGTTTCTAGGTATAGGGGAAGTCTTCATACTGAGGGACTTCCTTGAACAAGGTCACACCTACAAGGAAGGTAACCTATGTGGGGCTGAATTCCATGAAGTCTCATGGGATGAGGGCTTTCCTTGTGTAAAAGACTGTGGAATTTGGACCTTATTACGATTCCCAGGGATCTCAGGGCAAATCCAAGGGACCTTATGACGCTCCCAAGGGTGTAAGGCGTAAGGCCTGGCAGGCCGGATTCTGCATCAGAACCGACCCTAGAAATACACTTGAAAAAATTTCCAAGGTTTTTTTAGTTTTGACTTAGGCATAAGGTGCCTTGTTTTTTTAAGGACGCACCAAATCTTATCCACGGTTGTAGGGTCATCTTCCTTCTCTGCGAATGCAAGCCAGAAGTAAGCCTGTGCAGAAAGAGCTGGTGATTTTGTAGTGTGTGAAAAAACATAGAGAGAGGCTGGCAGGTCGCGTGCAGCATGTCCTCCGCAATGGCAACGTCTGCGCCTTGCATACGCATTGCGTCCACAGGCTCGCCTGCTACCTGCAATGTCAAGGCCGAAATGCTTAACATTCGGTCTGTATTCTTGCCAGGAGTTTCTTCACTCTCCATGAAGGGAAAGAAGGGTTTTACATCTGCCATGCCAACAACTCTAGGAGCGAGGAAAAGAAAAAGCAAAGTTACGGGAGTGGCCATGGCGAAGCGCGGGGGAGCAGTTGTGGAGGAGCAAGAGAAGGAAGTGAAGAGTGATGATGGGAGATTCCGGTTGAACAATTTGTCACCGCAGCCGGGTTCCAGGCACAGGAACAAGAGGAAGGGGCGCGGAATTGCGGCCGGGCAAGGGGCGAGCTGCGGGTTCGGAATGCGAGGGCAAAAATCCAGGTCGGGGTCGGGAGTACGCCCAGGTTTCGAAGGTGGTCAGATGCCGCTATACCGTCGGCTTCCGAAGCTTAGGGGCATAGCGGGAGGGATGGGTGCTGGGCTTCCGAAATACGTGTCGGTTAACCTAGCGGACATATCCGCGGCAGGGTTTCAAGAAGGCGAGGAAGTTTCTCTAGAGGCTTTGAAAGCGAGAAGGATTATAAACCCTTCGGGCAGGGACAGAAAGCTGCCTTTGAAGGTGCTGGGAGACGGGGAATTGGAGGTGAAGGTGAGGATCAAGGCAGGAGCCATTTCAGTAGCTGCAAAGGAGAAGCTGAACAGCCTGGGATGCGAGTATGAGATTCTTCCAGGCAAGAAGAAATGGGTGTCTGCCGCAGTGAGCAAGAATCTAGCCAGGGCTGAAGCTTACTTTGCAAAGAAGAAAGGTACTAGTAGCTTATAGTCTCTCTCATGATGATTCTTCTCTGAAAGGTTTTTTCCATCTTCTCTCTACCAGTTGCCTTGGAAGTCTTCTTCACCTCTTTAAAGGCTATCTCCCCATGAACTCCAGTTATGTAATGGTCACTAAAGGACTCATCACATTCCTAGTCTTGTGCCAACTGTGCCCTGGTGGATGCATGCTATAAGAGATGCTGGGCTGGCTCCTGGAAACCACTAAGTTCAGGATAGGTCAATTGAAGTTGTAAGCAGTTGAAACCCTAATAATAGGGTCTCCGCATTACTTGAAAACTTGATGAGGGATGATTGTGCAAAGACTGGTGTTGTTAGGTCTCTTTATGCAGTTCAGATCTGTGGTTGCGCATGGGTGATGAAATGTCTGAGTACATGTGAAAGCAAGACATGAGAAAGGACGCTTAGTATGGGGAAAGGTGGACAGTCATTCAGCTTTAGGAACTTGCTTGTTGCTTCTCTAATCAATTCTGCAACTGCTAAGAGATTATCATGCCTAGGAATTTCTTGAACTAGACAGCAATTTTTGGCACTTTCTATGTCAGCTGTAAGTGACTGAAGTCTCCTAGAAGTGACAGTGTAAAAGCTGCAGCTTAGCTTCATAAATTGAGGAAATACACTGTTTGTGTGGGTGCATATGAATCCTAGGTGTACATATTCTCCCTACTAAAATATCTTGCTCCTTTGAAGGTTAAAATCTCCCAACAACTGTCACAAAGGTCAAGTCATGTCTGAACTGTACCATTGAGAGAGATTAGTGAATGGAAGGTTTCCCACCTCTTTATATGAGGTGTTTCCCTTGCAAAGATGCGTCACTTATTGTGGTTCCTGGTATTCTGAAGCTGTATTGATGGTTTTTCTGTGCTCTAATACTCAAGATGACTTTAGTGCAGCATTGGTGCAATTTGTCCTTGTTTGTATTTCCCCTTTTGTCTGTTTTTTCTGTTTCTTTCTTCCTCTTGTGTGTACTCTTTGTTTTTCTGCTTTTTCTCTCTCTGTTTCTCAATGTCTCTTCCCTAGTATGGTGTGAGGTGCTAGCTAGTATCATGGCTGCATCTTCCCTTCGCTTCTGGACTTGCGACAGGAATCAGTTTGCAGGCTAGTGGTTACACTCACTATACCCACTGAAGGGAGCTGATGAAGGCAGAGAGTAAGTTTTGATAGATAAGTAGCTAGCATACATTTTACTGTTGATGGTCTCTGAACAAGTGGGAGACTGGCATTTTTGTTGATCCTGCTAGTTTTATTGTTCTTCCTTCTAGTTCTACCCTTATGTGTTTTTCTTCCCTGCTCTTCAGTCATTGTCTGGAAGTCTTTCTTTGACTTCAAGGAAAAGTTTTAACCTTGTTCGAGGCTTTCTTGAGAGTTATGTGTTTGGGCAATTTGGTGAAGTTATTGGTACATAGCTACTCACAGTTGGTTCATCTATCTCATAGAGGATCTTATTTAATGGTTCACATGCAATATGGAGGTACTGTAAGGCAGTCTGAACAAGAAGACACTACCCATACAAGCAAAGTGCATGTTCACTTTCACATGGTCTACTAGTTCTTGTCATGATGTTTTCCACCCATCTTGGATGCTCACCTTGTTAGACCTGAATTTTTGGCAATGTGGAAGCTTGGTTATATAGAGTTGACGAGTATCTAGCCCTTTAACATCATATGCAGATATATGATGTTCAGTGATCCAAAGGGCTATGGATAATTGGAATTTGAGGTCAATTATTTAGGGGTGTATGTGCATCATTACTACTTGGGATTGGAGAATTTTTGCAATATTTGTTATGAGTATCACACACCCACATTGATATGACAACGTTTTTACACTGTTAAATCAGGCTTGTGAC
>Ga0209208_10009668_pt1 | contig 12636 bp, 14 predicted proteins | sample S1TSphfallax_3_FD_187694 | JGI IMG/M metagenome (GOLD analysis project Ga0209208, IMG submission 187694) | Host-associated microbial communities from peat moss isolated from Minnesota, USA - S1T2_Fd - Sphagnum fallax MG (SPAdes) (version 2) | ecosystem: Host-associated > Plants > Peat moss >...
GTGGCGTATATGGTGGTCGTGCTGGGCGCGGCGACGATCGCGTATGTGCTGTCCGGGTGGTCGTGGGGCGACGCGTTTTATTTTGTAATAATAACGGTTTTCACGGTTGGGTATGGTGAGCTGCATCCGATTCTGGGCGATTTGCGGGCGATCACGATTGCCGCGATTGTGTTGGGATGGCTGGGGCTGACGTTTCTGGCGGCGGCGTTTGTCCAGTTCATAACGATTGCGCAGATACAGCAGCTGCTGGGGGGCAGGCGGATGAAGACGCAGATCGACAAGATGACCGGGCACGTGATTATTTGCGGCTATGGCCGGATTGGCCAGATGCTGGCGGATGAGTTGCGCGCCGGGAACGCGGATTTCGTGATTCTTGAGCTGAATCAGCAGAGGTATAATGAATCGGTGGCGCGCGGCTATCCGAGCTGGCAGGGCGACGCGACGGATGAGGAGGTGTTGGAGACCGTAGGTATTTCGCGGGCGCGCGCGCTGGCGACGGTGGTGCCGAACGACGCGGCCAATGTTTTCATTACATTATCGGCACGGAATCTCAACAAGAAGCTGGAGATCATCGCGCGTGGCGAGGCCCCGAGCACCAAGAGCAAATTATTGCAGGCGGGCGCGAATTCGGTGGTGGAACCGACCCATATCGGCGCCGAGCGGATTGCGCAGCTGATCCTGTATCCGCGCACCGCCAGTTTCACCGATGGTTCGGACCGGATGCGGACCTTGGGCATCGGCTTGCGAACTTTGGGGCTGGAGCTGGAGGTGATGGCGGTGGCGGCGGACAGTGCGCTGGCCGGTGCGACGATCGACGAGATCGAGCATCAGGCCAGCGGCAGCATGTTCGTGGTCGCGGTCAACCGCGGCAATGGCGAGACCATTACCCGCCCCGACCCGGCGACCAGGATCGAATCCGGCGACGGCGTGGTGGTGATCACCCGCGCCGGCCGCACCACGCCGCGGGTTAGTTAGAAAATGTCGTCCTTGAACATGGCATCGATGTCGCGCTGGCCTTCGACGATTTTTACCACCACCAGCTTGTCGGTTTCATAACGGAAGAAGATGACATAGCCCTTGAAGGCGAAGCTGCGGATATCCGCCCGCAATTCGGGCCGCGCCCGTCCCAGCGTGCCAGGCAGTGTCGCGAGTTTCCGGCATTGCGCGCGCAGCCGGCCGGTGAATTTCAGCCCGATCGCGACACTGGTGCTCTCTTTCGCCAGATAATCCAGGATATCGTCGAGATCGCGCTGTGCGGAGGCCAGATAGACCAGCCGGCGCATTCACGGGACCGCTTTGGTCAACGCCGCGGCTCGTTCTTCTAGGGCCGCGGCGACGTCTTCGTCACTCACCTCCCCGCCCTCGGCAATCGCGGCATTCAGGCTGTCCCGTAGCGCCCGCAGTTTTACCTCGCGCTCTTCCACCAGTCTCAGCCCTTCGCGCACAACCTCGCTCGCCGATCCATATCGGCCGCTCTTCACGATCTCATCCACAAACCCCAGCCAGCGCTCGCCAATCGACACGTTCATGACCCGCTCCTCTGCACAAGCCAAGCATAATAGCAAAAACTGCGCAATAAGCGTCATCTGCGTTCCCTTTGCGGGCATCGCGTCCGCCGGCGAGAACCGCTGATTACTTCAAGTCGAGGTCGCGGCGCATCAGGGCGGTTGGCAGGCCATAGTACTGGAATCTTTCGACCGTCTGCTAGCCGGCGCGGGCGTAAACGCGTTCGGCGGTGTTGGTGTACAGCCAAAGGGTTTGCATCGCCTCCGCGCGGGCGGCTTGCTCCAAGACCCCAATCAGCCTCGCGGCTGATATCTGATATGCAATAATGCTGCACCGCAGCACTGTATATCGTCTCCAACCGATTTATATATCGACGTATGACGATACAGGCCGCCGAAACGACCGAGTTCGACGAGGTGCTGAAAGCCCTCGCCAACCCTGTCCGCCGGCAGATTTTGGCCTGGATGAAGGACCCGGAGACGAATTTCCCCGGCCAGGACCACCCTTACGAGCTCGGTGTCTGCGCCGGCAAGATCGATGACCGTCTGAACCTCTCCCAATCCACCGTCTCAGCCCATCTCGCGGTGCTGCAGCATGCCGGCCTGATCACCGGGCGCCGGACGGGACAATGGATCCTTTACAAACGCAACGAAGCCGCCATCGCGGCGTTTCTCGAACATCTGGAGCAGGCGCTATGATGAAAAACCTCCCCGCCCCGCTGATCGCGCTGGCGCTGGCGGCATTCGCCATCGGCACCACGGAATTCGTCATCATGGGGCTGTTGCCGCAGGTCGCCGGCAGCCTTTCCGTCTCGATTCCCGCGGCCGGCTGGCTGGTCAGCGGCTACGCGCTCGGCGTGTTCATTGGCGCGCCGATCATGGCGGTCGCGACCCAGAAGCTGCCGCATCGCACCGCCTTGCTGGCGCTGATGGGCATTTTCATCCTCGGCAACACCCTTTGCGCGCTGGCGCCCGGCTACGGGTTTCTGATGGCCGCGCGGATCATCACCGCCCTTTGCCACGGCGCGTTCTTCGGCATCGGCGCGGTGGAAGCCGCCAGCCTGGTGCCGCCGAACCGGCGGGCCCAGGCGGTGGCGCTGATGTTCACCGGCCTCACTTTGGCCAACGTGCTTGGCGTGCCGGCCGGCACCGCCTTGGGCCAAGCGGCGGGCTGGCGCGTCACCTTCTGGGCGGTCGCCGCGATCGGCGTTGCCGCCTCCATCGGCCTGTTCGTGCTGCTGCCGCGCGAGATCAACAAGGACAAGCCGCCCGCCATGCTGCGGGAATTCGCCGCCTTACGCTGGCCGGTCTGGCTGGCGCTCGGCATCACCGTCATCGCCTCCGCCTCGATGTTCACGCTGTTCACCTATATCGCGCCACTCCTGAACGACATCACGCATATCTCTCCCCGTGGCGTGACATACACCCTGTTCCTGATCGGCATCGGCATGACGGTCGGCAACCTCGTCGGCGGCAGGCTGACGGACTGGCGCCTGAACGCCACGCTGATCGGCGTGTTCGTGGTCACCGCCGCCCTGCTGGCGCTGCTGACGCTGACCGCCGCAAATCCCTGGGCGGCCGAGGCGATCTTGTTTGTCTGGGCCGGCGCCGTCTTCGCCGGCTGCTCGGCGCTGCAAATCAACGCCGTCAGCCTCGGCCGTGACGCACCAAATCTGATCTCCACGCTCAACATCGGCGCCTTCAACGCCGGCAATGCGCTCGGCGCCTGGGTCGGCGGGCAGGTTATCGCGCATGGCCTCGGCTTGGGCGCGATTCCGCCGGCTGCCTCCGGTCTCGCCTTACTGGCGCTTGGCCTGACTTTGCTTTCCCTGCTGCCGCGCCGCGGCAGCGTCACCGCGCGTATCGTTTAAGGAGCCACCATGCCGTCTTTGTTCGATCCCCTCACCATCGGCGATCTGCAACTGCCCAACCGCATCATCATGGCGCCGCTGACCCGCGCCCGCGCCGGGTCCGAGCGCGTGCCGAACCAGCTTATGGCGGAATACTATGCGCAGCGCGCTTCGGCTGGGTTGATCATCTCGGAGGCGACCTCGGTCACGCCGATGGGTGTGGGCTATGCCGACACGCCTGGCCTGTGGTCGGAGGCGCAGGTCGCGGGCTGGAAACATGTGACCAAGGCCGTGCACGCAGCCGGCGGGCGGATTTTCGCCCAGCTCTGGCATGTCGGCCGGATTTCCGCGCCACTGTTCCTGAACGGCGCGCTCCCGGTCGCCCCCAGCGCCATCGCGGCGGAAGGCCATGTCAGCCTGGTCCGGCCCGAGCAGAATTATCCGGTGCCCCGCGCGCTGGAAACCTCGGAAATTCCCGGCGTGGTGGAAGCCTACCGCAAGGCGGCGATGAACGCACAGATGGCGGATTTTGACGGCGTGGAGCTGCACGGCGCCAACGGCTATCTGCTGGACCAGTTCCTGCAAGACGGCTCCAACCAGCGCACCGACAATTACGGCGGATCAGTCGAGAACCGCGCCCGGCTGATGCTGGAGGTGACGGACGCCGCCGTCTCGGTCTGGGGTCCGGAACGGGTCGGGGTGCACCTGGCCCCGCGCATGGACAGCCATTCGATGGGCGATTCCGATCGCCTCGGCACGTTCTCTTACGTCGCTCGCGAACTCGGCGAGCGAGGCATCGCCTTCATCTGCGCCCGCGAGCACAAGGCGGCCGACTGGATCGGCCCGCAATTGAAGAAGATTTTCGGCGGCGTCTACATCGCCAATGAAGCTTTTACCTTCGAGACCGCGCAGGCGGCGCTTGACGCCGGCGAGGCGGATGCGGTGGCCTGGGGCAAGATGTTTATCGCCAATCCGGATCTGGTGGAACGGTTCAAGGCCGGATCGGAACTGAACGCGCTGGTGCCGGAGACGATCTACGCGAAAGGCGGTCTTGGCTATACGGATTACCCCGCGCTGCGCTCGCGCGCCGCGTAGCCCGCGGCAAAAACCAGAGCGGCGGAGGCGAGGCTGGCGGCCGTTCCAATGGCAAAAAGCAACAGGTAGCTGCCGGTCAAGTGAAACAGGCTGGAAAATCCGGCCGCCACCAGCGCCTGCATCACCGCATAGGCCATGGTCGCCAATCCCCAGTTGGCGGCCAGCCTGTCCGGCGGGACCAGCCCTGCCAATGCGCCGGAGGTCAGCATGACCGCCCCCAGAGCCACCACGCCGACACCGAACGCCGACAAGGCCAGTCCAAAAACGCTACCGGTGACGAGCGGCAGCGCCACCGCCGCCGCCATCACCACGTAGCCAGCGCCAAGTGTGGCCAGAAAGCCGAAGCGGTCCGCGATCCGGCCCAGGATCGGCGGCCCGAGCGCCGCCGCGACACCCATGACCGCCGCGATATCCGCGCCGGCCGCGACGCCGCGATGTAGGCCGATTGCCACGAAACTCGCCAAAAACAGCATATGCGGCACGAACCCCAGCGCGCAGAGCGCGTAGCCGACCACCAACAGCAGCACCGGCCTGTTCAACGCCTGCTTGCCCGCTGGGCGCGCCGGGGGGATGATCGTCGCCTCCGGCATCGCGAGCGCCACCACGGCGGTTGCTGCTAGCGCGCAAATTCCGAGGAACAACCAGGTCGCCGGCAGACCGAACGGCAGCACGCGGGGAATGACCAGGCCGGAGAACGCGATCCCGGCGCCCATGCCGGCAAAAGTGATGCCGCCGACGCGCCCGCGCCGGTCCGGCGGCGCCCGCCCCACCACCGCGGCGGCCATCAGCACCATCAGCGCCCCGCCCGTGATGCCGGAGGCCAGCCGCCACAATCCTATGTAGACTGCCCCGCCATTCCAGGCTGAGGCCAGCAGGCAGATCGCGGTGATGCCCATCAGCGCGGTCACCGCCGGCCGCGCCGCGATCCGCCATCTCCAGGCGCGCATGGCGCCGGCACCGATCAGATAGCCCAGCAGGTTGACCGCCCCCAGGGCAAACGCGGCGCTGGGGCCAAACCAGTGCGCCGCCACCAGAGCCGGCACCAAGGGCGCATAGCCGAAGCGCGCGATGCCGATCCCGACCAGCATGGCGAGCAGGCCGCAGACCGCCGCCCTCGTGACCGGGAATTCCGTCTGCACCTCTGACCCGTCCATGAATCGGATTTAACGCAAGCCGCCTGACCCCAACACCGCCGCCATCGCAAGCCAGCATCCCGCTGAGATTAGGCAAAGCCGATCCAAAGACGCTATTCAGGCGCGAACCAACACGGAAAGTCACCAAAAATGGCGTTGAGCTCGATCCCCAATTCCGGCTCCTACCGGCCGAAGGTGCCGCGCGGCAGCGCCATTTATGTGGCGGCCGGCGCGGTTCTTCTGCTGGTGCTGTATCTGCTCCTCAACAGTTTCATGACCGTCGGGCCGGGCCAACGCGGCGTGCTGATGACTTGGGGTGCCGCCGCCCCCAACGTGCTGTCGCCCGGGCTGCATTTCGTGGTGCCGGTCGCGCAGCAGGTGGAGCTGATGAATGTGCGGACGCAGAATTACGTGAATCAGGACAGCGCCGCATCGGCCGATTTGCAGGATGTGCAGACGGAAATCTCGGTCAACTACCATGTCGACCCGGCGGACGCCGTGACGGTGTTTCAGCGCCTGGGTGGGGATGACGCGATTGGCCCGGTGGTGCTGGCGCCGGCGGTTTCCAACGCCGTAAAGGCGGTGACCGCCGCCTATAACGCGCAGGATCTGATCTCCGAGCGGGATGCCGTACGGAGCAAAATCGAGGACCAGATCCGCGCCGCCCTGACCCCGTTCAACATCGTGATCGACGCGGTGAACATCACCAATTTCTCGTTCAGCCCGGATTATACCGCGGCGATCGAGGCCAAGCAGGTGGCCCAGCAGAAGGCCCAGCAGGCACAATATACCTTGCAGCAGGCGGAGGTAAACGCCCAGCAGACGGTGGTGGAGGCGAAGGCGCAGGCCGAGGCGAATAATCTGAAACAGGCGTCGATCACGCCCGGACTGATCGCGATGACGGCGGCGCAGGAATGGGATGGGCACTTGCCCCAATATCTCGGCGCCGGCGCCCCCGTGCCGTTCTTGTCGATGGACCAGAGCCAGCCGGCCGGCGCGCCGCAACCCGGCAAATAGCTCCCGGCATGGCTTTATGACGGCCCCGGCGTTATAGGGGCGCTAACGAATTTAAATCTAAGGACGATCATGGCCCGCCGCCGGCAGCTCTATGAAGGCAAAGCAAAAATCCTGTTCGAAGGGCCGGAACCCGGCACCCTTGTGCAATATTTCAAAGATGACGCGACCGCCTTCAACGCCCAGAAAAAGGGCACCATCACTGGCAAAGGGGTATTGAACAACCGCATCAGCGAATTTCTGATGCTGCGCCTCGCCGAAATCAACATCCCCACCCATTTCGTCCGCCGCCTGAACATGCGCGAGCAGCTGATCAAGGAAGTCGAGATCATCCCCATCGAGGTCGTGGTCCGCAACGTCGCCGCCGGCAGCCTGAGCCAGCGCCTCGGCATCGCCGAGGGCACCCGTCTGCCCCGGAGCATCGTGGAATATTACTACAAGAACGACCAATTGAACGACCCGATGGTCGCGGAAGAGCATATCACCGCGTTCGGCTGGGCCACCCCGCCGGACATGGACGACATTGTCCATTTGACCCTGCGGATCAACGATTTCCTGACCGGCCTGTTCCTTGGCGTCGGCATCACGCTGGTCGATTTCAAGATCGAGTTCGGCCGGCTGTATGAGAACGAGGATATGCGCATCGTCCTCGCCGATGAAATTTCCCCCGATAATTGCCGGCTGTGGGATACCAAGACCAACGAGAAAATGGACAAGGACCGGTTCCGCCGCGATCTCGGCAAGATCGAGGAAGCCTATCAGGAAGTCGCCCGCCGCCTCGGCATTTTGCCCGAGGCCGGCAACAACGACATGAAGGGCCCGGAGATGATGCAGTGAGGGCGGCGTGAAAGCCATCATCACCGTCATGCTGAAGGACGGCGTGCTGGACCCGCAGGGCAAGGCCATCGGCCACGCGCTGCATAATCTCGGTTTTACCCAGGTTGGCGAGGTCCGCGCCGGCAAGGTGATCGAGGTTGAACTGGCGGAAACCGACCCGGAAGCCGCCAAAGCCGCCGGCGCAGACATGGCGAAAAAACTCCTCGCCAACCCCGTGATCGAAAGTTTCAAGGTCGAGATTGCAGGCTGACCCCTCGCCGCCGACATGATGGCGGCAACCATCAGCGAGGCGGCGCGTGCCTGACCGGAAACCGATCCTGAAAGTTCGGGCGCTGCAGCCGCTGTGGCGGCGCGTCTACCGCCGCGCCAGGTTGGACCTCTGGTTCCCGCAGGTCCCGCTCGCCATCGCGGTCGGCATCGCCGGGGCGTTGGCCCTGCTGCCCACCATCAGCAAATACCTCGCCGAATACCTGCATCTGCAGTTGGCCGGCCTGTTCGATGAGCTGCATCCGCTGGCCGCCGGCGTGCCGGAGCTGATCCTGCGCGGCGTGCCGACCGCGATCATCGGCGGGTTGCAGGTTTTTATCGCCATCGGCCTGTTGCTCGGCTCCCGGCTGGCCTGGATCTCCGCGCTGCTGATCACCGCGGCCCAGCTCGCATTGGCGATCGGCTACAGCCACCAGCACTGGTACGCGACGCCGGTTCTGTATCTGATCGTCCTGCTGATCGCGCTCGGCATTTCCGGTGACGCGTTCCGCCGCTCCTCGCTCGCCGCCGGCACTTTGTTCGCGCTCGCCGCCACCGTGCTGCTGCTGGTCTACGGCGTGCTCGGCTCGCTGATCCTGGGCGAGGGTTTTGCGCCGCCGATCGTCAGCCTGCCGCAGGCGATGTATTTCACCGTCGTCACCATGAGCACGGTCGGCTATGGCGACATCTTGCCGAAGAGCGACAATGCCCGGCTGTTTGTGATCTCGCTCATCATTGTCGGCCTGTCAGTTTTCCTCACCTCGCTCACCGCCGTGGTGGGGCCGCTGGTGCAGGGCCGGCTCAGCCGGATCATCGAGCCCGGGAGAAAACGCATGAAGCGCGTCAACCATTTCATCATCACCGGCGAAGGTCCGCTCGCCCGCAACACCGCCCGCGAGCTGATGAGCCGGGACAAGTCGGTGGTGGTAATCGTGGACGAGGAAGACGTCCAGATCGGCGAGGCGGACATGGTGGTGGGTGACGCCACCGACCTCGATATTTTGCGCAAGGCGGGCGCGGCGACCGCCCAGGCCGTGCTGGCTTTGTCCGAGGACGACGCCGAAAACGCCTTTGTGATTCTGGCGCTGCGCGAGCTCGGCACCGAGGCGAAAAAAGTCGCGGCGGTCAGCAGCCGCAAGAATCTGGAACGCGTCCGCCGCGTCCAGCCCGACATGATCCTCGCCCCCAACGTGTTCGGCGGCGAGGTGCTGGCGATGGCGCTGACAGAGGAAAAAATCGACGGCGCCAGCCTGCTGGAGCGTTTTTTGGATGTAAAACCGCAGCAGAGTTGAAAACTCAGACGATCCCGAGAAACAGCGCCAGCACCCGAATCTACCTTTAACAGCAGGGCATCGTCCGCCGTCCCGATCGCGACGCCGATTTTGCCCGCCGGCACGACGGTTATTCTGTCGATGTTGGTCGGCAAAACTTCGCCCAGTCCATTTCGTCATGTCGGCGCGACATCCGGCTGGAATTGATCGGCATCCTTGTCGGCGAGGTGCGAAACAACTATCATTCAATGATATTCAGGAGGTCGGAAGATGCCCAGCAGCTATACACTCGGCAAGCATTTTGAGGCGTTCGTGCAGGCGCAGTTGGCCAGTGGCCGGTATGGCAATGCCAGCGAGGTTTTGCGCGACGCGTTACGGCTGATGGAAGAGCGCGAGCGCCGGTTGGCCGCGTTGGACGCGGCGCTGGAACGCGGCATCGCCGATGTCGAGGCTGGCCGGGTGTATGACGCTGACGAGGTATTTGACGAGTTGGAAGCCGAATTGGAGGCGTTGCCCGACAGCGCCGCTGAATGAAGGTCGTTTTCTCCGGCCAGGCGAAAGCCGAGCTGCGGGAGATTGGTCTTTATATCGCACGCGACAACAAGCCGCGCGCCGTTTCGTTTGTCAGAGAGCTGCGGGCGAAGGCGAAGCAGATCGGGAACGCCCCGCGTGCGTGTCCGCTATTGCCGGGCCACGAACATCGCGGCATTCGGCGCCGGCCCTATGGCAATTATTTGATTTTCTATCGGATCGAGGACAACCGGATCGCCATTCTGCATATCCTGCACGCGGCGCGGGATTACGAGAGGCTGCTATTTCCGGAAAGTTAATCAACCGTTATGGCTTGGCTCCGGCACGCGGGCCTTGGTCCGGTTTCGGCCAGCCCGTTTCGCGTCGTACATGGCGGCATCGGCGCGGTCCAGCAGATCGGTCAGAGTGTCGTCCTTGGCCAGACACGCCACCCCGACACTGACGGTGATTTTCAGCGGTCCGGCGGGCGTCTCGAACGGCGCCGCCGCCACCGCCCGGTGCAGGCTCTCCGCCAGCCGCCGCACATCCGGCAGCCGCACACCGGCGACGCAGACCGCGAATTCGTCCCCGCCGACGCGCCCGACGATATCGGATCTGCGGATATTCGCGACCAGCCGGTCCGCCACGCCGCAAAGCACCGCATCGCCAGCCTTGTGACCAAATTCATCGTTCACTGACTTGAAATGATCGACATCGATGAAAATGACGCAAGGCCCGTCCGGGGGCATGCGCGCGGTCGCCTGGTCCCGCGCCGCCTCGATCTCGGCCGTGATCGCCCGCAGCAGCGCCCGCCGATTCGGAATTCCCGTCAGCGTATCGCGGTCGGCCACGCGGGCCAATTCGTCCAGCCGCCGCTTGTCCATCGTCACGTCGCGTTCGATCGCTGCGAAATGCGTGATCACCCCATCGGCGTTGCGCAACGGGATAATCCGCAGATCCAGCCAGTAAGGCGCGCCGGACTTGCTGTAGTTGACCACCTTTTCATGCACATCCTGCCCCTGGCTCAGGGCAGCACGTATCTTTTGAAGACTAGCCCGGCTGGTCGCCGGCCCTTGCAGAATCCTGGGCGTGGCATTGATCGCCTCATGCGCGGTGAAACCGGTCAGCCGCGTAAAGGCCGGATTTACGTAAATGATTCTCGGGCCGGGCGCGTCCACCTCGGCGGTCGTGACGATGATCACGTCATTAGACATCTCGGCGATCTGGAAGAATGACACCCCGGGCGGCCGCGACGTCCGCTCCGCCACCAGCGGCGCCAGGCTGTCATTGATCCGCCGCAGCATCGCCGGAACCAGCGGCGCGGCCAATGGCGGGCTGAACAGATAGCCCTGCATGCTGGTGCATCCTTCTCGGCTCAGCATGGCGAGCTGCGCCGGTGTTTCGACGCCTTCGGCGGTCCAGGGAATGCCAAGCGTCTCGGAAATCGCGATCAAGGAGCGCAGGATCACCGGGCCGCGATGGTCTTCGCAAGCGCTGGTCAGCGCCTGCGTGAACGCGGCGCCGAGTTTTACTCGGTCGAATGAAAAGTTCATGAGCTGCGAGAGCGTCGCATAGCCGTTGCCGAAATCATCGAGCGCGATCCGGATTCCGGCGCCGCGCAAGGATTGAAAATTGGTTTTCGTGAGCGGATCGTCGCCCAGCGACGCGGTTTCCGTGATCTCGAGCTCCAGCCTTGCCGGCGGCAGCCCGGCTTCCCGCAACGCGGCGACAACGAAATCAGGCAGCCCGGCATCCCGGAACTGGCCGGCCGTGATATTCAGGCCGACCCGGATATCGGCGGGCCAGGACGCCGCATCATGGCAGGCTTTTCGTAATGCCCAGCGAAATATCGGATCGATCAGGCCGGTTTGCTCGGCCAGGGGTATAAAGCGGGCCGGTGGCACGTCACCATGGACGGGGTGACGCCAGCGCAACAGGGCTTCGAGCACCGTGACCCGCCGGGCGATGAGATCGACCTGCGGCTGATAGACCAGCGTGAACGCCTCGGTCGCGACCGCCTCGTGTAAATCAGCTTCCATTTTCCTCCCGGACATCACCCAGACTGCGACCCCGCATCGTGCCAACCGCAAATTAATTTTGGCCTAATTCGAAGCGCGTGATAAACTATTATGAATTGCATGGCTTACAAGTATCTAACGGTAACCGTGTGGTGATTGCGCCATTGTGGCGCGCCGCGGGGGCAATCCTGCTTTACAACCACCCCACCGGCAGGCACATCAGCCCCCATGCGCGCAGGCATTCTTCTGTTCCCCGGCATCAACCGCGAGCGCGACATGGCGATCGCGGTGCGCAACAGTTTTGGCACGGAACCAAAAATCATCTGGCACAAGGAGACCGACCTGTCCGGCCTTGACCTGGTGATCATCCCCGGCGGCTTTTCCTTCGGCGACTATCTGCGCTGTGGCGCGATGGCGGCGCACAGCCCGGTGATGGCGGCGGTGCGCGCCCACGCCGCCCGCGGCGGCTATGTGCTGGGCGTTTGCAACGGGTTTCAGATATTGACCGAGGCGGGCCTGTTGCCCGGTGCGTTACTCCGCAATGCGGGGCTGCGGTTTCTTTCCATGGATACCAGGCTGCGCGTCGAGCGCACCGACACGGTTTTCACATCGCACTACCAGAAGGGCCAGGTGTTTCGCGCCCCGATGGCGCATGGCGACGGTAATTTTACCACGGACGCGGCAACGCTCGACCGCCTGGAAGGCGAGGGCCTGGTGGCGTTCCGCTACGCCGATGCGAACCGCAACGGCTCCGCCCGCGACATCGCCGGCGTGTATTCAGAAAATTTGCGCATCCTGGGCCTGATGCCGCATCCCGAGGACCTGGTGGATCCGCTGATGGGCGGCACCGATGGCAAGCCGCTGTTCGACTCGCTGGCGGCGGCATGAAGCCGGTTGACGAAGCGCTCGCCAAATCCTTTGGCCTGAACGCCGAGGAATACGCGAAAGTTCTGGAAATCATGGGGCGCACGCCCAGCCTTACTGAACTTGGCATTTTTTCCGTTATGTGGTCGGAACACTGTTCCTACAAATCCTCCCGCGTCTGGCTGAAGCAATTGCCCACCACCGCGCCCTGGGTGATCCACGGCCCCGGCGAGAATGCCGGCGTGATCGATATCGGCGGCGGCCTCGCGGCGATTTTTAAGATGGAATCGCAT
>Ga0209208_10009669_pt1 | contig 12636 bp, 17 predicted proteins | sample S1TSphfallax_3_FD_187694 | JGI IMG/M metagenome (GOLD analysis project Ga0209208, IMG submission 187694) | Host-associated microbial communities from peat moss isolated from Minnesota, USA - S1T2_Fd - Sphagnum fallax MG (SPAdes) (version 2) | ecosystem: Host-associated > Plants > Peat moss >...
AAAAAAACACCAGGGTTAAAAGAAAAAACTGGCCCTACCAAAATGCACAAGGAAGCATTCTTGCACTCAAATCCTAATAAGACAAGCAAGGAACAAGAAAACATTAATTTTGAACCCAATAATGGGGCTGTGCATCCAGGGTAATAAGTCCATTCTCCACATGCACTATTTACTTCACATACTGACTGGTCACTGGGTGTAATTAGGGTTCCTTTAGGGTTCCTTTAGGGTTTAGGGTTTAGGGTTTCCAGGTTTGTGTTTAACAATAATCATTGTGTTGTAGCCAGCCTACTACTAAAAGGCAGTTTTTTATTAAGGCCATCTCATGATGATGGTTGTGAAACTTCATCTCACATTACCTCACAACATGCAACACTCACATGTAGCTTATTTTTATTTTTTAAAAAAATATTTATGAATTATGGCCAACCCTTCTTTTCTTTTCTTTTTCTTCAATTTTTTCTTCCAAAATCATTTTTTTCTTCTAAAATATTTTTCTTTTTCTTTCTTTTAGATTTTTTTTTTAAATGTCATTTTTCATCTTCTTCCAATCTTTTTTTCGTTTTCTTCTTCATTTTTTTTTTCCTCCTTATGTTTTTTCTTTATTTTTCTTCTTCTTCATTGTGATTGCATATTTTGTGCTCACATGTAGGTATTGCATGAGTTGCCAAAAAAACCAAATAGCATTTGATGTTTTTGATGTTGGCATTTGACAACACATCTAAGAAACTAGGGGGGGCTCAATGTAAGTATTGCAACATCAAACAAAAAACTAGTGCATATTGTGAAATCATATATGAGTATTACAACCTAAACCCCAAAGACCCAATGCACATCATGCGCAAATTGCAATTGCAATCACATTACACATGTGATTTGTTATTTGATGTGGGTATTGCATAAAAAAAAACCTCATGTTTGTTTGTTGAAATTTTATGCAATGTGTCCTAAAATATTGCAAAAATATGTCACAAACTCATAGTGATCATTATGAGGGCAAAATTGAAGCATTGCATTAATACATCATCTGCATTCATCATTTGAAATATGATATAAGTGTGTAGGTGTGAAATTACATTAAGGCATTGCCATCTATAATAATGATAATCCCACATGCGTAACCCAAAACTCAAAAATGATAATTGCAATCTACCATGGCATGGGTGTTTATAAAACTTTCACAACAATGGTTTTTATTGCATTGTTAGGATTAAGGGTATGTGTGATGATGCAAATGCAAAACAAGAGTGAATACAAAGCTTAAGCATAGATTATATAAAACTATTGAAAAGAAGGAAAAATGGAGGGATCAAAATATTGCATTTTACAAAAAACAATAATAATGGAAAATATTTTTAAAAATGCAAACTCCCTTGATAACTAGTTTAAACCTAATTATCATTTTTGTTTTGCCTTTTCTTAATGTTGACATCCCAAAAATTACAAAACTCTCTATAAATGACACAATAAAAAGTTTCAAGCTTCCATGGGTGTAGTCTATTCACTATCCACCAAAAAACATTAATTTTTTTTTAAAAGAAAAAAATTAAAAACAAAAAAGGGAGTAACTTCTTTCTTCTTCTATTTCTGTCTTTCCTTTTCTTTTCACAAAAAAAAATTAAAAAATAAAAAATCAACAAAGGGCAAGAGCTTAGAGGTACCTTTGTTCTTCTTTTAAGTTGCTTGCTACTTCCTGGGAAAAAAAAATTCCTGTTGTTTCTTCTTCTTCTTTTTTCTAATTTTAATCACTCTTCTTGATCTTCTCACAAACACACCCCCAAAAATAATAATAAATTAAAAAAATCAACAAAAGAAAGGGGTATTCTTCTTCTTCTAAACTACCTATTGCTTTTGTTGCTACAATTTATTTTCTTAAATGAAAAAAGAAAAACAGGAGGAAAAAGAAATCAGAAAAACACCCAAATTTTGTTTTTTTGGGACTAAAAACTTTGATGGGGTGAATGGGTTTCATCCTATGAATGAATGAATGAAACCTACCTAGAACAAACCAAACAGGACTGGTGAAAAGATTGCAGTATAAAATCCAATGGCAGAATAAAAGAGTTAGAAGTTGTTGGGTATATTTCTTAGGGTTTAGGGTTTAGGGTTTTTCATTCCAGTTCCAATTAGAGTAGGCCATTACTTAGTTTCAAATTTTGACTTCATAGCAATTAATATGTTCCTAGTTCTTTGAATTAAAAACCCCATGTGTAAACCAATCCTTGGATTCACCAACAATCAATTGCACACATACACCCCCCCAAAGAAAAGGTGCCCCTCCTTCTATTTACCATAGTACCTTGCCAGTTTTGAACTTTGACACACACACACATGTTAGTTGGATGATTTTAATTAATTTTGGAAATTTTTCAATTTTCACCAATGGATATTCTTGAAGATCCATTATTTCCTTTCACAAATTATTGTTATTTTGAAGCCCCCCCAAAAAAAAGAAAAAAATCTGAAAATTTCAACATTTTTTGGAAAATGATATAATTAGTGTGGAAAATGCCAAGGTTGTAATAGTAGGCAGTGTTTTTAGAATTTATTTACACTCCATCCCCTTCTCTCTCTCTCTCTCTCTCTCTCTCTCTCACTTGCACTCTCCCCCTCTTCCCTCTCCCTCATCATCTTTCTTTCTTTCTTTCTTTATTTCTTGGGAGTGAAGAGCTTCTTCATCACTAGCAATCAATCTCCACCATCTTTGTTCTGCATCTCTCTCTTCTGTAGTCAACAGAGTTGCAGCAATAGCACTCAGCAGCTGCTGTCATCTCTCTCTCTCTCTCTCTGTGTCTGTGCATAAGACAGTAGTTATTATTATCACTGGGTTTGTTTGGTTTATTTGGTTTGGTTTGGTTTGAAATTTTTTTTTTCTCCTCCTTTTGTCTTCTGGGTTCTCACTATTTTCTGTAACTTTGGTTTTTGGAGGTTTTGGTGTAAGAAATAGTGGTGAGCTTTGCAGCAGCAGGAGGTAACTTATTACTGGAGCTTATTCTTCTTATTCTTATTCTTCTTCTTCTTCTTCTTCTGCTTCTCTGACAGGAAAGGAAAGGAAAGGGAGTTGTGTGCTTGCTGCAGGAGGGAAGTCTGTTTTGTTCAAAGTTTCCAACTGTGACTAGCTTGTTGTCACTCTTCTAGCTTTGTCTGCCTGCATTGCACCCATTTGTGTGCTTTCTTCTTTCTCTTTTGTACCCATTTGTGTCCTTTCTTCTTTTTCGCATCCATTTTTGAGTTTTCTTCTTTTTTGTGTTTTGTGAACTGCTGTTGTTGTTGAGGAGGTGTAGTTTCTTGTCACCGAGCTCTGTGTGTTTTTTGCTGCTCTTTTTTCCCTGTCGTGACAACAATGCTCCTTGGATGTAGTTAGAGCTCGAGCAGCAGCAAGCTAGCTAGCTAGCTAGCTGGGTTTCTTTCTCGAGCTTCTAGTACAGAACTACTCTTCCTCGTCAAGGATTCGATGGTCTCGCTGTGAGGGGAGAAGCAGCGGGGAAGCTTGTCAGAGCGCCAGCCCAATTCTTCTTCATTGCACTAGCAACGTGCATTCTACGTGCGGTGGCGGTGTTGCTGTTGTCTGTGGGAAGGAGGAGGCGTACTCGTTATGGAAGTGTCATGTTACTAGAGCTCTGAAGACAGACAGACAAGGAGCTCTAGCAGCTGCAGCTCGTCCGGGGTTCAGCGACCATGGACAACAGCAGGAAGCCAGAATCGCGGCATAGCTAATGATCCATGAAGCTCTTGCTGGACATATATTGCAGGAGACAAACAAAGCTTACATTCGGCTGCATGATGCTTTGAACGCTAGTTGCCACATCTCTGCAACAGCGCTATTGCACAATTCTACTGCAAGAAGAAGAAGAACCAACGTTGGAGCTGCTGCTGCAAAAACCCATCTTTGGATCAACAAGGACCATATCCTCCATCGCCCTCTCTCTGTACAGCAATGATCATGCGGAAGCTGATCGGGCAAGCGAGGAGCTTGGCAGTAGTAGTAGTAGTAGTGACGTTTGCTGCTGCTGCAGCACTGCAAGACATAGAATCAGATGCCCAAGCTCTGATGCTCTTCCGAGACGCGCTGGACCCAACAGGGAAGCTGCTGGAATGGGGGGCCAACAGCAGCGTCTGTAGTTGGGCTGGCGTCGTTTGCAGCAACAACAGAGTGGTGGCCTTGCGATTGCCGGGAGCTGGGATCCGAGGAATCATACCGTCAGGCAGCTTGGGGCAGCTGGACCAGCTGCGCGTCGTCAGCCTTCACAACAACAGGTTTACGGGTCCGTTTCCTGGGGAGCTGGGCAACTGCAGCCATGTGCACAGCTTGTTTCTGGGCAACAACGCCTTCTACGGGCCGTTGCCAAGCGACCTGTCCAGCTTCTGGCCGCACCTCACGCACTTGGGTCTGGAGTACAACAACTTCAGTGGTCCAATCCCTAGTGCCTCTCTGAACTCCTTCTTGCATCTTTACTTCCTGGACTTGCGTAACAACTCCTTCTCTGGCTCCATCCCTAACCTCACGCTCTCCATCAATCTCACACAGTTCGATGTCTCCAACAACAACTTCTCTGGTGCTATCCCAAGCTCTCTCTTGCACTTCCCAGCTCAAGCTTTTGCCGGCAATGCTCACCTTTGTGGACCCAAGACTGGTCAGCTCCTCTGTCCTGTCAGCAGCAGCAGTGGAGCAGCAGCTACTCCTCCTGCTCCTGCTCCAGCTCCACAACTTGTGTTGGCTGGAAAACCAGCTGGGTCTGGTAGCAGCAGAGCATTAGGTTCTGGGGCGATCACTGCCATAGCTGTGGGAGGAGCTGCATTGCTGATTGTGCTCATAATTGTGATTGTTCTTTGGTGCTGGAAGTGGGTAGTTGATGCAAGGCAGCAAGAAGGGAACAATTCCAGCAGCAGCAAGCAAACCAAGAAGGAAGCAGCAGCCTTGAAGAGTGTGAAAGCAGGGGCCGGGTCTGACTCGAAAGACGAGGCACAGTCCAAGGATGACATTTCGAGCTCAGTGACTGGAGATTTGGAGAAGAACAAGCTTGTCTTTGTTGACAAGAAAGCACACAGTTTTGATCTTGAGGACTTGTTGCGAGCTTCTGCAGAGATTCTGGGGAAGGGCAGTATTGGCACAGCCTACAAAGCAGTGCTGGAGGATGGCACCATCGTTGCTGTCAAGCGACTCAAGGATGTGGTTACGAGTGCAAAGAGGGAGTTTGAGATGCAGATTGAAGAGGTGGGCCGGATGCAGCATGTGAATTTGGTGCCCTTGCGCGCCTACTACTTCTCAAAAGATGAGAAGCTGCTGGTATTCGATTTCATGCCCATGGGCAGTGTTGCTGCCCTCCTTCATGGTATAATGTTCAAACCCCTCTCTCCTAATTTAACAACAGCAATACGCCTTATGATGATGATTCAACCACATTCTGATGAATTGGGTACATTGTAGATTGGGACTCAGTTTTGCTTTGATGAGTATCTATATCACTTGCTTAATTTTTTTGAATCTCTGGCAGGCAAGAGAAGTGGGGTTCACACACCAGTTGACTGGGTTACAAGAGTGCGGATTGCTCTTGGAGCAGCACGGGGACTTGCATACCTGCATGAAGAGAAAGGAGGGAGTGCCCGCAAATTTATACATGGGAACATCAAATCTTCGAATGTTTTACTCAATCGGGACATGGAGGCCTGTGTCTCTGACTTTGGACTTGCACAGCTTTTGAGCCCTGTGGCTGCAACTGCAAGGATTGGTGGCTACAGAGCTCCTGAAGTTACGGACTCTCGTAAAGTTACTCAGAAATCTGATGTCTATAGCTTTGGAGTGGTATGTTTTCTTTTTGTGAAGGATGTATCTTTTGAACATTTTCTTTCGTTTCATGTCTGGGGGGTTTTGATTGTTTAGGCTTTTGATCTTTGAAATGCTTTGCAAGGATGTGTGCATATGTACTATGGTGGTATTTTGATTGATCACTGAATGTGTTTTGGTAACTGGGTGTTTTGAATGAAGCTGTTGCTGGAGTTGTTAACTGGAAAGGCACCATCACAATCATCATCACCGAATGACGAAGGAACAGATCTGCCACGTTGGGTGCACTCAGTAGTGCGGGAGGAATGGACAGCAGAAGTGTTTGATGTTGAGCTGATGAGGTATCGAAACATAGAGGAGGAGATGGTCCAGATGCTGCAACTGGCAATGGCATGTGTGGATGTGGTTCCTGAGCGACGCCCCAAAATGACAGAAGTTGTGCCAATGCTTGAGGATGTTCATCAGTTCTCGGACAGCACAGGGGATGAGACATCACACCAATCAGAATCCCACTCAGAGGAGAAGTCCACAAGCTCTGGTAAAGACAAGGACTCTCAAGAAAACAACAACACACCATCTAGACCTGCTTCTGATAGATCTGTTCCATCCGAGGCACCACCACCAGTAGGTTAAAATTTACCCCCGGGTGGTGGATCTCAAGTGTCAGTCTATCATATGCCAGTATAAAAACTGTGTTGCATTAGTAGGGTGATAATGCTATCATTACTCAAGGCTTGTGCATGTACGCCTCAATTTCTTTGCAAGTGCTTAGATAGATAGGGGGTCAGTGTCCAAGCCTTGAGTGATAAGCAACACTTCAAACCTCAGAACATTTTTTGCTTTCAAGCTCTGATTTTTTGCTTGCCATCCTTCACCACCCGTCCTCCTTTGAAGTTTTGCACAATTTTAAAAAAAAATTCATACAACCTTTGGTTGTCATGATATTTGTTGTGTCTAGAATGAAAATGTACCTCAACTGAAGGGTAAAAGAAACTCAAGTACCTATTGGCCTGAAGATTTTGAGGATTTTTTTTTTCCTGAAATTGCCATATTTAGACAATAGATTTCTACTTGACCTGTAGCCAAATTGGCTGATTCCTCTTGTGGAATCACCAGTGGCTACAGCACAAAATTTTACAAAAAAAAAACCTTGGTTATCACTCGAGTTATCAAAATCCATTTTTGGTTTATTGTTGCATTGTGTAGATTCTTTAATGATCCCTGATAGATTCAATTGCATGACACTACTTGTGTCCACATTCCTTCCTGACACGTGCACATAACAATTGCAACTTGACTTGAAACAATATCACATTCATTCTTGGCAATACACTCAGAGATGCACATAGCAGAATTATGTACTAGATGAAGCATGAACTTCTGCAGCATCAGATTAGAAAATTTCTACTGCATTATCAGAAGATATGATTTGGTGATATCAGTTTGAAAAAGGCACCATTTGCACCATTTCAAGTACATCTTTAGACATTATAACAACATACAACCCTCTGGGTTCATCACATAGAAAGGCGGATTCCCAGTTTCTCTATGCTCCTAGAAACCTCAACTCTCCCCCAATTTCCTCCTCTCTTTTAGCTGCCATAAGAACAGCTCCTTGATCAATTTGCCCACTACCAATCACATGGAGGAGAGGGAGGTTGACCCAGGAGGAGCTTGCTGCTATGTGTGTGTGTGCACCCGCAATTGCACCATACCCATCAACAACTTTTGCAGTGCACCATTCATTTCAGAGTGCAGCAGGTAGAAAACCAAAGGCAGAACTTACATGTCCATCCACATGTCAATGGAGCCATAGCCCTTGCTGATGTGTCTTGTTGCTCGATTTCTCTTGGTTGCTATTCCACCATGGTCTAAACTTTGGCAGGAATTCTTGTCAGATCCTTTGCACTGGTGGGATAGTAGTGGTACGATGGAAAATGTAAGCAAGTGCAATATGCTCTGTGAGAAAATTCTCTTGCTGATGGAGAAGGTCAGTGCAGCTTTCTCTCTGTTCTTGTGACAGCATTCATGCGTGGGATGTAGAGACTACATGGCTGATCAACTTGATCTGGATTGCTGCTTGTAGGCAAATGGAAGGTACCTGGATTGAAAAACATAAGAAGACACGGGAAGGAACCACTCTGACTTGAAGATTGCAGGGCACATGTTCATCAACAGATCATTCAAAGTGGTTGTAAGTCTGATGTCATTGTGGGGAATAGCTTGGTTGACATGGATGCAAAAAAAATTTGGGAGCATTGAAGATGCTTGGAGAATGTTCGACAAGATCATTCATGCTGCCACCTTGAGATATGGTCACTTGGAATGCCATGATATTGGGACTTGTGAAATGCAGGCAAGGCCAGAAAGCACAGGAACAAATGCAACACAAATGTATGTGATCAAATTACTCTTACCTTTGCAGAGGTGCTGAATGCATATGTCAGCGTAGTTGTGGTTGAAGAGGGCAGGTGTGCCCATGAGCAGATCACTGGATGGATCATTACACCTGCATTGTTGACCTTCTTGGCCATGCTGGCCATCTACAGGAGGCAGAGGATATGATCAAGGCCATGCATAGACAACCACATGTGGAAGACTTTGCTAAGTGCTTGCAGAATTCATGGGAATGTGGAGATGGGAGAACATGTTGCTAAACAAGTTCTCAGATTGGATTCTGAAAATATTTCGGTTTATATGCTGCTATCAGATATCTATGCTCCTCCTGATAACAGGCATCTCTGAGGATGTTGAATGGCAGAGAAAGGAAAGAGGTGTGAAGAAACAGCAGGGTCCCACTTGGATTGAAAAGAATAATGAGGTGCATACATTTGTAGTAGAGGATCAAGACCACCCTCAGATGATTGAAATCCACATGGAACTGAAGAGAGTGTCAGGGTCTCATGCATGATGTGGGGTTTCACTTGTATCACCATAGCGAGAAACTGATCCTTGCACTTGGGCTCATCAACACAGCTACTCGCACTTCACTCCAAAAAATAAAAGATCTGCAAGTTTGTGAAGATTGCCATACTTCCATCAAGTTCATTTCAAAAATAGTTGAGGGAGAAATCATGCCAAGGGATGCTAATTGCTTTCATCACTTTGAGGATGCTGTTTGTTCTTGCATGGACTATTGGCAATGCTAGTAGTCAATCATTACATCAAGTTCAGTTTGTCTTTAGCATGTATTCTGGGATTATTGCACTGCCATAGTAATCAGATGTGGTTTCACTGAAAAAGCAGCCATGGAGCCTCCTGTAGTTTTCTCTACCATTTGTAGCTATTAGGACTTTCACTTGCTCACACATGGTCTAGACATGTGTATCAAAATGTCTAGGGTCACTTGTAGTGATGAGAGGAAGTGCTTCTTGCTGAGATCCAAGTTTCCTGTACAAATTCTTTGGGATTATCTCCAATTTCTTTCTGATGCTGTAGGTTGCTATCTTCATTTCCAGAATAAACTTGTGAGTGATGATGCTGGAGATGCCAGGGAATCAACACATTGAAAGAGACACCTAGCATGAAATGGTTTGCAACACAAGCTGTGTACTGTGCAAGAGCCTTGACAATTTTTTCGTTGTTCTTGGTGATGTTTGCTCTCATCATGATTCATGGCACCATGGCAAGCTCCTCATATGGTGCATCTCCATCATCCTCAGGTTCTTCGTATGCAACAGGGTTGCAAGTGCTTATGGTTTGGAACCAATCCACTCTGTTCTCTTTATGTCTGCATTGTTCCAGACTGCAACAGACGCATTGCTCATCCCCGTAATTGCATACAATTTCACATGGTTTTGATATACTGTGAAGGACAGAGAGGGGTAGAAGGAACAAAATTCAACATAAGTGCTAAATATTGACATGTGTGCAGGTGGAGTGTCAAGGCTTGGATCAGGCTTGTTTCTCCTCGCACAAGTTATCATCCTTCTTGACTTCACACACAACTGGAATGCTACATGGGTTGCAAAAGATGAAAAATTTCAGTTTGTCCTGGACATTTTACTTATCAGCCATGTTTTAGAGTGAGGTTGAATCTTAGTGTGGAGTCATCGTTCATGCAGGCAAGTTGAATCCCATGAGTTCAGGCTTGGCTGTTGACAATAGTATTATTGTATGCCTACTTAGCAGTACCACTATGTGCAAGATCTCATCTTGAACCAGAGGTATAATTGTGGCTACATTATGAATATGGTCTGATGTCAAGATGCTGACATGCGCACAAAGTTCTGTCAGGTAACTGATGAAATTTTTTGCTTCTGCAGATATATAGTACCACTCATGGTGGTGTCAGTTATGTGCTAGCTTACAAGCTTCACATTCTCAATGCTGAACCATTGACATTGTTTCCTCTCCCAACCATCCTCACCTAGATATAGTTCAGTGTAGGACTTATGGCAATTAGATCCCAATAGAAATGTGTGGGAGCAACCTCAAAGATGCCCCCGGTCCTCAGTCTGGTCACATGAATGCAATCCTAGGTCAATTGATTGCTAGAAGTTTCAAGTGAGAGATGGTGAAATAAATTGTTTTGTCAAAATTTCTATGTAGTTTTGGAGCTTTGTATTTCCCAGTGGTGGGGTATTAAACTCTCTCTTTTCATTTGTTGAGAATTACATCAAGAATGTCTTATGTCTCTTCTAGTTTATACATTTGTTGCCTTTGTGAAGTTTTATGACTCTACTACTCAATTGGAGTGCAGATGTTGTACAAGCACAAGCTCAACTATTTTGTTGACAAATCTTTTGAAGGATTGTAACCAAAAAAATTCTTGATTTTTCTCGTGACTTCAAAGTATCCAAGGTTATGAACCTTGATTACAAACCATTGTAAATGCAAAACATTTTCACTCGCAAATTAGATGTCCTTGTAGTTAAAGAACGATTGTATCTAACGGTGCTTAGCACCTTTAGATACACAAGTTGATGTATTGCAAAATATTCATGTGCATATATGATTATTAAATCATGGTTGATATTGCATTTAGGCTTTATATATAAAACTAACTTGGCCTTTGTGTTGCTATGCACTACCAAAGACGATGAAAAAAAAAAATTGGAAATTAAGTTCCATTTAAATGAAAATATTGAATGACATTGCATGCAACTTGAATTGAATTGAAATACATTGGATTCATATTCAATTAAATTGAGTTTGAATCTAATTGAAGAGAAATGGGATGCAAATTGATCCAAAAAATATTGGAAATTTGCTTGTCATTTTTTTTCCATCATTCATGATTATGGTGTTAAAAGAAAAACTTTAAAAAGACAATAAAAGCACCTTTCCATTCCATCTAAAGCAAATTCCAAACCAAAATCTAATTTGGTAGAATGAAATAGTATAGGGCCCTATTGTCAGTCCTCCTAAGCCAATTTTGATATAACCATCATCATTAGAGTTAACAATTTTAGGAACTAAAGATCTCAACTTGCCTAATAATACGTATTTGGAAGCTATGGGTAAAATGGATTGTTTTATCCATTGTTTGTGTATCATGTTTATATGCACATATTTTAGAAAAGAGCATATATGTTGAATGAATTGATAATATTTTCATCATATCATTTGGATCATTTCAATTATAGATTGCTTTTTGTAGTTAATTTAAAATGTGATTGCATAAAAATTTCAAAAAGTATGTCATTAATGAAATGTTTATGTGCATAATGAACATTGACTTTGTTGCAATATTGGTATTAAAACAATGTATATTGTACTTTCTAACACCATATTTCTTAAATGGTTCGCTATGGAGGTATTATGTCAAAGGAAAGGTACTAAAAGATTTGGAAAGAGAAATACAAAAGGATCTAAGGACTCAATGTAGGTTTTGAACCATCATTCAATGTTGTGAATGGTGAAAATGATTGAATATGTTTTGCCTTTATGTACTAATGCAAAGTATAATTGATAACATAAATGATCTTATGTGCTTGATATAAACAAATAGGTGACATTTTGAACACATTTTGTAGATGGACATGTTAACTGTGAGATGGATAAATCAATTGTCATCGGGACATCATGATAATTGGTTTTGCAATTTGTATAAATATAAAAATATTGGATACGTATAATATTCTTGCAAAATTTGATTTTCAAAAAGGTTCAAAAACTATTTTTGCTATTGAATCATGGTCAATGGAAGACAAATAATGTAAAGTTCTTCAAAACTAATTACAAGTTTTTCGAATTATTTATAAAAATTGGATTTTTCTAAGAAGAATTTTTCGTAACATGGTAATAGGGCATGTTTGTAAAATTCACATGAATTTTTGGAAGTAATATGATAAACGTTTCTTTCCATACATGTGAATACATAGGTGAAATCAATGAAAATATTTTACAAATCAACATGTAAATTTAAAATGAAATGACAATTGTTTTTTTTTCTCATAAGTGGTTCATAATTTATATTAGTACAAAGATGTCATCCAAATATCTATTTATAAAGAAGGTGGTTTGTTTATTTTGTTTTGTTTGTTTGTTACATTGGTTTAGATCTCCTAAAACACAAAAGCCCCTTGTCATGCATATATTTAACATCATTGGAAAGCCTTTGATTGGTAGGGAGGGGTGCATCAAGGTTATTTTGTAATATTTAAACCTATGTGTGTAAGAATTATTGAATATTGAACAATTTTTTTATTGAAAATTAAATTAAGTCAAAACTAATAAAATTAGGGAATTTTGGGTGTAATGTTTTTATTGTTTAAAAGCTCTTTGTGAGAAGGATTTTATGGAAACAATTTCATAATTTTAAGACCTAAGAAGTGAGAGATAGTGAATTTTAAGTAGTTGTTGAAAATTGGATAAGATTTTAATTTTCAATTTGTAATGAAAATTTC
>Ga0209208_10009670_pt1 | contig 12635 bp, 11 predicted proteins | sample S1TSphfallax_3_FD_187694 | JGI IMG/M metagenome (GOLD analysis project Ga0209208, IMG submission 187694) | Host-associated microbial communities from peat moss isolated from Minnesota, USA - S1T2_Fd - Sphagnum fallax MG (SPAdes) (version 2) | ecosystem: Host-associated > Plants > Peat moss >...
GCCACTTAGGCATCTTTGGGGTTGATTGCGTCACCATCAAGTGGTGCTTCTTGCCCCCCTTGTATTTCTTGGATTTCTTTAATGTTTGATGGGGCTGCTGCCTCCCTCCCCTTCTCGGGTTTCTTCTGGACTGGAGGTATTCCACACTAAATGCAAAATGTATGTATGCTTCTTGCATTACAAATTTAGCAGGTACAAGGTTGCTGACCTTTCTCCTACAGACATCGAAATGGACTAGCTGGTTTCCTTTTCACGCAGGGCTCACAAAGCCCATCTATATCTGCACATCCTCACACCACCCAGCATGACCCCCTAAATTTCAATTTTCCTCTGATACCCAATGGATAAAAAAATTATGTCCATGCTGTATGTTGGATAATGTCCTTGGAGTAGGCGGCTTTTCCTGAAAAATAAGCGACCTCTCAGGTTCATCTCAGGCAGGCTCTTATTTCCACATTTTAGGGCATCTCCACCCCGCACCCGCAAACGCCGCTTTTCATTATACCTTGCAGCAGCAGGATAGGGCAAATCCTGCTGCTCCCCGGTCATTTTAACCCCTTTAAAAGCTTTTGTACCCATCCAGATGTAAAGACATAAATGGTCCTTGAGTGTTTAACGGAAGTTTTATGACGGTTGTGGGTGGGGACAGTGATCATTAAACGGTATTATATTCTAAACTAAAGGAATTATTTGGAGTTTTGGCGTGGTGATGCTCTTATTTCTGTTCTTGGGGGAACAACCTGCTCCTGGGGCTTAACCTTACAGGTTGCACTACTTTTCCCATTGTGTTCCTAGTGGGCATAGTGTGAAACTGGCAACAACATCTTGCCTCACCGTTCATGAGCCCAAGAGGGAGAGAGACTATGAAAACTATGTAGCTTTCATGTGGTCCCACATTTGTTGAGGAATGTTCACCAAGTGTTACTTACTATGTGTGACTGGCCAGTAGTCTAGTATTAATAAGATTTTCAAACCTTTTTCATAGTAGCTGGTGATACCTCAAAAAGGGACTTGTCCTTCCCCATATTTTTCTTTTGCCTGTTTGACATTGTGGAACTTTTGCTGCAATAATGATCCAGTGGGCACAAAATAGGCATGATCAGATCTGGCAGAAACAAAACTGGGAATGCAACTTGCTTCAATCATAGAGAGTAATCAACCAGCTAGCCATGGTTACTGGGAGTAGTTGATTATTCCCAGGAGGTTTATTTTCTAATAAAATATAAAATGTGAGTGAGTGGCAATAGGACAGCCCTATGATATGCTTAACTGGCTTCTTATGTAATTTTGGCAGAGGATATTAGGTGGCTTCTTGATCATTTGTAGAGTCAGTTTTTGGCAAACACAGATGTTTCATATTGCCCAAAGTGGCTATTCATTTTTTTCCGAAATAAGTTTAAGTGGCAGCCACAAATTTTTTCAAGTCTAACTGGCAACGACCCAAAACACCAGTAGAGAATGTGGCTCCATTGCTGAAAAGGTGGAAAAAGAAACACAAAAATTAACATCCATGTTCAAAACTTCAAACTTACAAACTAAACACAAACACTTTTAAAGAGCCAAACCTTAGTCTGATATTAGACTTTGCTATCCTGGTTGCATAATTTTTTTGAAAATATGATATCTGACCCGGCTATTTAAATTGGAATTTTTTCAAAGTATATATATCCGGTTTGGATAAATAATTTTGGCTGGTTATCCTTATCCAACGGATCCAACGGATATCATAAAAAAATGATATCTGTCCAACACTGGTTATTTCAGACATTCATTTAGCCTTTGAGTTAACAACTCAGTGGTGGTTGTTACAATGCACAATTTGGTCATTGGATTGGCATCAAATGGTTTAACCATGGCCTTGGGAGATTGTGTTTTCATAGTGAGTTTAAACATGGACATATACAATCCCAAAATGTTAGCACTCAAAGCCTTTCAAATTTCCAACACTAAAGGTTTCACATTTTTTGATTGACAATAATGTTTTGTGATGATACCAAGGTGCAAAAAGAAAGAGGAATCAACATCAAAATGCATTCAAAATTGTGCATACATAATGCCCAAAGGCATTTGTCAATTCATAATTTTGGAAACGCTTCTCTAATGCAATGACAAGCATTTCAATTGCATCAAAACATTGACCATTCATTTGTCCAATGGATGCCATAATAACATCTCTACATGTTGGTTCGTTAATTGCAACAATTGCATTGAAAATGTGAGCTTCTTAATTGTGACCAAACATTTGAAATTTTTTTTTTGGAACTATTGTTAAGATTTGTAATCCAATGTTGGGTGATTGTGATGAAGTGTTTTTCATAACATCACAAAAGATTTGGATATGTTCACATTGGTAGTTGGTCATAGAAATTGTGCATTTTATAAAAAGTCAACATGGAAAACTTTTACACTAGTCACAAAATATGAATTGAAAACATCCTTTCCTTGCGAAAGCTTGATCAAAGCATTGACAAACGCCAATAATGGTAGTAAGCAAAACAAAGTCAACAATGTGCGAATATCACAAAGGATATCAAATTTTAACTTTGCTTGAACAATTATATGGTTGTCTTGTGACATTTTGACAATCAATGTCTTGTATTGAACCAAAACACTTTTCAAAAGCTCCAACATTGATATCCCTCATGTTTTGACATTTTTTAAGATCCTTAGTCCTTTTGTTTTCACAATCTCAACAACCTTAAGGGTGAAAGCATAAATAGGTGGACAATTTGAACTACCACACTTGTAATATTATATACAAACATAAAATTTAAAGCCATATTCAAAATTAACATTTTAAATTTTAATTATTCATTTTGTCATAGACTTTAATGGGAATCGTCATAAAATTTTTGGATGAATTCTAAGAAAATTATGGACTCATAATGAACATTTGAAATGACAACATTACGTTTATCACACAAAAAAATGCAAAATTTGGATTCAAAAAATATGTCAAAGTAGTGTCAAAATAAAATAATAATAATAATAAAGCATCATGAAATGAAAAATATATTTAATTAAATGCATTCAAACTTTCCTAATATATATAAAATATTTAAAAGTTTTAAATGATGTGATTATTGAAATTTTTTGTCTATGAAGATTCATTTCACATTAAATATTTTAATCTTTTGTAGGGCGAAAACACACTAAGGTGTCACAATTTAGTAGATTAAAATCCCTTTTCAAAGTCCTTTTGTAATGTAGTTGAAAACTAGTTTAGAATATGAATATTTAAATGATATTGAAAATAACATTTCTTTCCATTTCCAATTTCAAATCATGAAGCTATAAGACATATAAAAAATATCACAAAAGATTTTTTGAAAATAATTATTTTAAATGCTTAAAAGGGCTTTTAAAGTAATTATAGTTTTTGGGATTTTTAAAAATCCATAACATAATAAATGAAAATCACATTCCATTCATTCAATGGATTTTTAGTTTCTTAAACATGATTCATCCAATATCCCAAAGTCTTAAACACATAAGACTAACACATTATAAGATAAAAGTCCATATCCATGAGTTTTGCAAGTGCGACAAAAATGTGGGCAAAATCCAAAAGTCCATTACTTATTGGCTATCCATGATTTTGATTTGGTTTTTCCATTCTTGGAGGGTTGATTATGATAACTTTAGGTAAGTGAGTCCCTTTTCCTATTATTTCAATGAATATTATTTTATTTATTTTATTGTATCTAGGGAATATAAGAAAAACTACCATTGTGACATCCATATAAGGTCACCATAGTGTGCAAAACACCTTGCATGGATTTTTTGATCAATCACATATTTAAGGATATTAATAGGTTGGTCTATTAATATTTATGATTAAAAGCATAGAGGATAATTATAGGACTTATGGTTTCATAATTTTTAAAATTGTAAAAAAAAATCATTATTGTTAGATTATGGAATCTCCAACCCCATTTTTGAGCCACCTAACCATGTTGTGTTGTTTAGGGGAGTTTGAAAAATAGGAATACAATGATTGGAGCAATTCTTCCAACTTTGCCACCATGATTACACAAAGTTTGCACAATAAGGTTTGTTCTATGAGTCATACAATACTATGCCATCATGTAAGAGAAATGTTTATCCTTCAATTGTGTTTTCACTCCAATGTGGCAACTTTAGAAAAAAAAAATTCCATCTACACCAAAACAAATGGAGCTTTGAGTATGGAAGGATTTAATAATCATAAGGGCGAGGCTTTTGCATTTCTACCTTAAACAACATGTTGCAATGTGAGAAGGATAGGTACTCTTGTCCATGCTTGCATCACATACACATACATGGATTGATATCCATGATTGGTTATCAATAATGATAATTTCATTTGCACTTAAAGAGACAAAACTTGCCTTAGCCACCATATTTAATTTTTTTCAACATTCATTCACACATAAAATCTACCATCTTTCAACCAAACCCATTAAACTAATTTTTTTGAGATTATTGAGAATATTTAGTTACATAAACAATTTTTGCATTGCAAAAGATTTTGTCATTGGACGGCCATGATTAAGTGGAAAATAGAAACAAATTAAACAATCTTTTTTTTCTTCTCAATAATAGCACCATGAACAACTTGTTGCAACACTATTTCATCACCAATATCAAAATACAATTTCTCATTAGTAACATGAACATTGGTTTTCAAGAATTAATGATCCCCAACTTTTACATTTGGCATGGCTACCAATGTTTTATGACAACCTACATGCTTCCATAAAGAATCTAGTTAGGAACTAACACACCTTGTACCAAACTTGAGTAATTTTGCCATTAAAACTCACCACAAATTTTGCTCACAAAAATTTTGATTGCCCATGTATCCTAAAAGTATCTATTCTATTCATAAGCTTTCTTTCTTTTCTTTGATAGCTCAAGGTTCTATTGTGTCAGAATTAGATCCAAAATAACACATTCAAAATCCATAGCAAAAGGAATATCTATTAGAGACTAGTTAAAAGAAGCAACATCCATTGGAGTAAAAGGAATATTTGGAAGAAACAACATGGACCATTGAAAAAACATCATTTCTTGTTGGGGCTCTATCATTAGAGAAAAAATTGAATTTGAAAGTTTTAGGGTATTGCAAATTCTTTGCCATAAAATCTAACCAAAATTTTATGGCAAACAAAACTTGTTTACAATTCATTGGTTTTGATTTTTTTAAACTTGAAATTTTCACAAAGACAAACACGAAATCTTGGTCAATGTGTGAATGGTGAACCATAATGAACACAAAACCACCCAAATTCCAATCTACCCAAGGCCCAAACTTGTTATGATCAATTTGTTGCTTCTAGAGTCCAAACTCCATTCGAACTTGACTCTCCTTTTCCAAATTTTCTTGAGCTATGATTTGCACAATGCATGATACATAATCATGTTATGAAGGCTACAAGTAGTAGATTCTAAATTCTTTGTATTTTTTTTGTTTTTGTTTTGAATTTTCTTGTTTCTTTACGTTTTGAATTTTGATTTTGTTTTTTTGGGGTTCTTAGAGCCTCTTCTATTTCTCTCTCTTTCCAAATCCCAATCCAATGTTGGCAAGGTAAATGTCAGGTTGCACATGACATTGGCATGCAGCCATTCTAGTGCGCTGTGAGCCCACTAATTAATCCAACAAGCTGAATATTGGAACAGTTGAAGCCATCACATTGAAAGCAGCTTCCAAGTTTCAGCCATGTCAATTGACTAAATAGGGCTGGCTTTAGGGCTGGTTATGAATCTTATCAGTAATAGTGTAGATCACAGGCTAGCTTGAACATGTCTTAGCAAATGGTATAAGCACCTCCAGATGGGCTGGTGTGACCCAGCAATCACGAACACACCATCCCCTCTTCCCCTTTCAAGGCCATCGAGGTGGACAAATCCCAATCTTAGAACCCCTGGCACATTTTTAGAACACTAGTTGGGGAACAAGAACTCGCTGAAAAGAGGTGTGTTCTGTCCACAACCATCCATCATCCATAGTGGTGCATTCGAGGGTGCTGGTTCACTCTGGCCCTCCCAGCTCGATGCTACTCTTAGATTACATCTCAGTGGGAGATGGTAGATTATGATATTTCTGGATAATGATATTTCTGGATAATGATTGAATGCCCAAACAACTTGCAAAACACTAAATACAGTGAGCTAGTACATGTAAAGTGGAAATCAACTGGTGGGTGGGCTCCCATTACTCTTAGCGAGTAGGTGCAAAATATTGATGCCTCCTCTTTTGTGGAAGACATATTTGTGCATAAAGGGTGCCCTCCAAATATAGTAATCTCAATTTCTAAGTTTCTAGCCATACTGTGCCATGATCCCAGATAGAGTTGGGCAAGGTGGGCTCTGTTGTCTGGACACCGTCTGGCTACTATCTTCGTCTATAGTTAATTAAAACCTGATAATTAATATTCAATCCTGTGAATTTGCTGTAACTTACGCAGCTTCCATCTGGTATATTTGGACGCATGTATGAACCGTCATTGATCTGTGACCAATGAAAATCAGTTTGTTTGGATTTTTAATACTACAGGCTCGTTGAGCTCCGATTGAATCCTATATTTGGAGGGCACTTGGATACGCACACAAAATGGGGCACTAGGTGAGAAACCATTTTTAGCACCACTGCCTAATTTAGCATCATCAAACAACCAGCCAGGTATACCATGTTTGACAGGCTTGACGTGCCTGCGTTTTTAAGTGTTTCTTTCGGGAATTATTTTTCGTTTGTAGCCAAAGTGGCGATCATCCATATGAAGATGTAGGAAAAGTGGTGATCATCCTTGGGAAGATTTAGCCAAATCTGGCTAGAACCCAGATCTTTAAACATCCTAACTATATGTTTGGCTACAGAATGAAAACCAAGTACCTTACCCTAAGGTCAGTTTCATCATTAAATAATTCTCAAAATAGCGAAATGAATTTTTGTGAAGATATGAAGTTGACATGTTGAAAATCATCACAATTATCGTAGGCTACACTCTGAATAATTTCACTACTCATCTGAGAATATCATAATAGATCATGGAGAATTCAATAATTTTAAATTTTAAAAAAGGAATTAATTTTTTGAAAATAATAATAATTCATTTTGTCAATGTCGAAACTGACCCTACTAGGCTATGGTATATAAATCTGTGATTCTTACTTTTGTTCTTTCCTCACTTCTGGCGACTGAAAACCTCCACAATCACCTTTCATTTTTTTTGCAATTTTTAATTTTGCTGCCTTTTTTACATTTTACCCAGCTCCTAGACCGGGCCCACACTTTGACTTTGGAATTAATTACGGTATTTTGTCACCTAGCAGAAGGCAAGTGTGTTCCTAGCAGATTCCATATTTTGGGATTGAGACAAGCCGTTTTTCTCTTAAAGTCATCACTCCGAAAGTCAACTCTTAAAGTCCAGATCCTGCTGGTGCTGGTGCTGCTCAAGAGGACCGCCGTCCAGATTCTTGGAGTGAAAAGAGAGGCAGAAAGGTAGATCTGTGAGAGAATCGGTGGGAGTCGATGGCTCCCTCGAAGACGTGTTAAGAAGTCGAGGTTCAGGACCCCAGATGAAAATCAGGGAACAAGTAAGTACCCATGCCTTGGAACTAGATGAGTGTCTGAGATTAGCTGTTGCGGCCCCGGATTGCAGCTGTACAGCTAAGGCGGTGTGCAGCCAGCCCCTAGCTACCTACAATACAATCAATCTGGTCTATTAGGAGTGCGGCCGTAAGGCTTGTGACCTTTGTGGTCACACTGCTCCTGCACATGTGGAACTCCTGATTCTTTCTTACATAGGTATGGGTTTTTCAAGCCGGTTAGAAATCCATGACTTTGAAGTTCTCACCTGTAGCTCTTTATCGAATTTTATGCATGCCTGAGATAGTTTTCCTTACTGCCTGCAAACATATTTCATTAAAAAATTTCTTGTGTGTGTGTGTGTGTGTGGAACAAACAGGAAAATACCCATTGCCAAGAAAGAAGAGAACAACCTCGGGACCAAAACCAAGGGCATAACTTGTTTCGTATGCGCAGCTGCTCATATCATGCATTATTCTTTTCAGGACTCCCGCATGACAGCTGCTGCCATGGACTGCAAGCGCCGCATGGGAAATATTCGCGTCCTCAAAGCTGCAGTATCGTCGCAGTCGATCGCCTTACTACAACTGTTTACTGCGCTCATGCTATACAGTCAATCTGCATCGGCACAAGATGGTTAGTGATCAGATTTGTACACATCGTTTCTGATAACTCTGAACTAAAGACAGAATAGAAATTTGCGTTCGGCATCGAGTTCAGCGCAACAGTAGGCCATGCCCTACATGCCTGAGATTTGCTAACATGAGCGACTTTGCAAGTTTTTAAAAGTTTGACTGTCTGCAGCATGTGGAGAACTGATTCTGCAGCTGCTTGGTTATATCCAAAGAAGATGCAAAAACGCTGTATGGTTAACAAGCTTCTAGTTTTTTTTCTTGGCAGCTGCCCCATCGACTACTCTCTATATTGACTGCGGATCCACAACGCCCAGTTCTGTGGACACAAACACGGGGATAACATGGGTGTCTGATGCTTTGTATATCACAACTGGAGTAAACGCAGCCGTTGCAGCCGACGTTCCAAACTTCCCTGAACTCAATACCCTGAGATACTTTCCTGACTCTCGTGCCAAGAACTGTTACACCTTGCCAGTCTCGGCAAACACGCTTTACCTGATCAAAGCGACTTTCTTCTACGGCGCGTATGACAACCCTGCCACTGCCACGCTTCCAACTTTCCAGATGGCAATAGACCAGACTATCGTCGCCAATGTCACCTTCGAAAATGCCAATACAGGCACGTATACGGAGATTAGCTATGCGTCTCAGGCTAATGTCACCTTTCTCTGCCTTCTACGAGATTCTTCCCAATCCAACCCTTTCGTATCTGCGATATCCTTAACCAGTTTGCCGTTTTACGGTGATACTTTTCGTGCTGATCTGTACCCCAGCCGACAGTATTATCGCACACTAAACAGGGCATGTTTTGGAGGAAAAACTGGCGATGTGATAAGGTATGTAAGCTAAACCATTAGTCGAAGTTGCAAAGCAATGAGCCGTCAATGCATTGCAATGCTTGATCATTGCGTAGGGCATCTTTCCATTAGGCTGCTGTGATTACAGGAGATTTCCATCATATTTCTCCAGCTATCTAGTGACCGTGGTCACAGGTAAATCACAACTCTACCGCATGAGTAACGCAGGTCCAGCTTCCCTATAGAAAGGGCCCAGTGCATCTAGCAAGAAGCAAGGTCATCTGTCATTGGCTTTCCATTATGCTGTGACCAAAGCACACACTGTGTAACTGTGATCACGTCTTCCCAATGGAAAGAGACCCTTAAGCGGCAGGTTTCTGCCTGTACTGTGGGGTACGAAGATGCCACCAGCTTACATGAGTACTAGTAGTCTGAGAGCATCCATCGTTAATCAATATGAGTAGACATCTTGATTTCAAAATTTAGAGTTCCGGCGCAGTGGAAACTAATCAAGACGTCTGCTCATCTCGATTTCCTCTTACAGGAATCAAATTTGATGATTTTAATTAGAGTTCCTGATTGCTGCATGTATGTAATTCAGCTGCACTGCCCGGTTTCTTCGTACAGGTCTCCAGAGGATCCCTATGATCGTTTCTGGTTTTTCCGAGGCACGAACTCCACAATGCTACAAAGTACTGCCCCATTAGAATATCTGACTGGAGCGAATGGGTCAGTGCTCGTAGCAAATGATCTATACGGGCAACCTCCGGGAGCGGCGCTTGAAAATGCCGTGAGCACCAGCGGTACTTTGACGATCTCGTTACCAGGAATCTTGTTACTGCAAGATCAGAGCAGCTACACTGTGCGGCTGGCACTTTATTTTGCGGAACTGAGTCCCACTCCCAATTCCAGAGGATTCTTCGTCGAAGCACCCGTTTACGCAAACGGATCCACCTACGCACCTGACAATTACGGCATCAATGTGGCGTATGAAGAATGGATTTACTTTACGTCCAACGCCCCGACACCAATAGTTGAACTCGTGCCCTCGAATAACTCCAGCACTTCCCCTACTTCCGGTCCCTTGTTGAATGCTTTGGAGCTTTTGGAACAGATAGAGTTTACGGCCACCAGAACAAACGATGCCGACGGTTCGTATCTCTGACCATCACCGTCGTATATACCTAATTAGTCTAGTGTTAACAATATTTTTCCAGTGTTATGGAGTCCTCTGATTTTCTTTTTTTCATAACATCTGGTTCTGTTTTTTCTTATTAAGAATTCACAATCAAAGGACCTAAGTTGTAGTCAGTGAATCTGGACTTTTACAAACTTGCAGCCCCAAAGAACCTCCGGTTCTCTCAGCTTTGAATTTCAAAAAAGAAGAACCAGCAGAATTCAGGAAAGAACCTCTGGCAAACCACCGGCTTGTTTGGTGCACTTGTTTGGTGTTTTTAGAACCCTGGTTAAAGGGTCAAATTAAGACCGCCAATGGAGGTTCGTTTGATTTCTTAGAGCCATCGGTTCCCAAAAGAGAGATCCTCCCAACTTGATGATCTCCTTATGTGCCTTGACCAGTGTTGGCCGGCTATTTGATTTGATTTTTAATAACCTTTGGTTCCTGTGCTTTTGAACCTCCCTGGATTTCAGATTGAAAGAAGTTCTACCTTTGGTTCCAGCTTTTTCAAAAGCCATTAGAGACCAGTTCCTGAACCCTCACCAAATAACCAGCATTTATTACAACCGACAGCTTTATTATAGGTTATCTGACTAGTTCTTGGATTTTGTGATCTGAGGTTATATATCAGAATCCATTCCCAGATTTTGGTTTTAGAACCAAAGTTTATATATCGAAAACTAGGTATTTGAGTTTTTTAGAACTGTGGTTCCTTATCTTGGAGAACCGTCCTGAAAACCGCAGGTTATGAGGTTCCACTGACGCCCAACACTGGTCCTGACCATGTAAACCTTAGAATAGTCCTCCAGAGATTAAGCACTTATCTTACTTGTTCCAATTCCTTTGTTAAGTTCCTGATCATATTTAGCAGCTGCAAATTTAGTCATCATTTATAATATGGTACTCACAAGATTGCTGAAAGTTTGTGATTAGACTTATGCTTAAGGTAACCCTGTCTCTGAGCTTGTTTTTCGATTTTCATGCTGAGTTTCGGGCTATCGTTAAAGCCCCTCATGCCCTGTTTTCGGCAAATCCAGGATGAGAACTGTGCGTGTCCTACCCACTTTATGGATAATTCTATTATCTGGGGTGTGTGTGCCTGCATGCAGCGGCTGCCATTGAGGAGATAAAGTCAAGTATGAACCTTACTGAGTGGACTGGCGATCCTTGCCTTCCATATCCTCATGCCTGGATCAACTGCAGCATAACTAGCAATTCGGCAAGTCCGTCCATTCTATCAGTGTGAGTACAATATATTCCTTTCCTAACTCCCTTGAGAGCAATGGTAGGAGGTCGTGCAGTATTGTAATACCCAGTTGTGTTGGTCAGGTACTTAATTTTGTTAATAATCTCTGGTTTTGGTTCTTTTAAACAAAACCAGAGAACTTCAGTTTCAGTTTTTTATAAATTAATAAATCAAAGAAGTGCTGGTTCCAGTTATTTCAAAAAAACCTTAAGGAACTGGCAGTTTTCTTGCAAAAGAGCTTCATAAGAACTTGCAGTTATCAATGTGGTTATTTGATGTTTTCTCAATTAGTGAGAATCATGGCATTTGTCAAAAAAGCTGGTTATTTAGTTTCTTTGACAACTACGGTTATTAACCCTAAGAACCACCCTGATAACTGTTAGGGGTCTGTTCTTGTCTCTCATAACTGCCTGAAACTGGTAATTACTACTCTAGAGCCCTGATGTCAAATTAGCCTTTGAATTAAATAGATTTGAATCTGTGCATTGTTCAACTTTGGGCAAAGTACTAATTCATGAACTAATAAATTATTAATCAACTTTGGGCAAAGCACTAATTTATTTATTTATGTAATAATTTATTTATCACTAAATAGTGCATGAGAGATGTGGGGGTTTTGCTGTTCATTTTGTGGGAGATTTTATTTGACACAGATTTTTGGAATTTGTAAAAAACCTGCTCTAATTTTTTTAGTGCAATTGGAGGTCACATTATCTAGAGTAATTTTTACTGTGGGCACTGCATCTTCCAAAACATGCCCGCCATTTGTTTTTCATTTTCCCCAATGAAATGCTTGACGGGAACCATCAGAAAAAAATAAAAATCGAAGTGGTGTTTACACTTGGTAAAGCCGACAACCTCAGGCAATTACCCTGTACTGAACCAGACCCTCAAAGAACTAATATTGATGCTTTTGGAAGTAGATCCTAGAACTTAATTAAGTCTGCTGCCAATGGTGGGTGCTTTTTTTTTTCTTGGAAGTGCCTGGTCTAGGACAGTTCTTAAGTGGGCCAGCAGTGTTGTAGGAATTACATTAGTGACTTGTCCCTCGTTTGTGCATGTTTTGAACTTCTAATAAATTGAGACCTTGTTGTTATGAGGGTAACAGGAATTTGTCAGGGTACCATCTAAATGGGACCATTTCTCCCAGCTTTGGCAATCTTCTAAGTCTCACAAACCTGTAAGTTCATAATTTGCTTAAATCTACAAA
>Ga0209208_10009672_pt1 | contig 12634 bp, 17 predicted proteins | sample S1TSphfallax_3_FD_187694 | JGI IMG/M metagenome (GOLD analysis project Ga0209208, IMG submission 187694) | Host-associated microbial communities from peat moss isolated from Minnesota, USA - S1T2_Fd - Sphagnum fallax MG (SPAdes) (version 2) | ecosystem: Host-associated > Plants > Peat moss >...
AATACTTGATACAAAGGCCAATTTTCAAGCCTTTGTATTTTTATAATGTTTTTTTAAAAATACTTGAAAATACTTCTTTTTGAGCACCTTCGAAAAATACTCGTATTTCGTATGTCACTACTATGCTTAATTGTGAATATAATATGTGTTTCTACCTCTCTTTGGAACTTCATCCAAAATGAATGACATGTTCTTGTTTTTCATACATACATTTTGAAATTTAAATATACCTATAATGTGTACACTTTTCAACTTTGTGGTTGTCTTTGCTAAACAAATTGATGAATTCATATTAAAAAAAAGAAGTTAAAAAAAAGGTATTGAAAATCTCATAAAAAGTTTTTATAGTAAATTTCTTTGGCTCTTTATCTCCAAGCAAAAATTAAACCTATTAAAATATTTTATTTGCAATTTTGAGTATATATGTATAATATTCAAATGATCATGCAAGTTCAATCTTGAAAATGGATTAATATTCAATTTGAAATTAATTACGATATGACAAAACATTAATTATCTTCACATGTAAGGAATTCAAAATATAATGTTATACATAACATTATGCAAACTTAGGGAAAAAATTAAATCATGTAATGGAAATAGATGGAAATCAATGTTTATATGCATTATGAGTTTAATTGAAAGAAATTGAATAGTCACATTGTTTATTATGGATTGTATGAACACTATGATCCATGACATGAAAGCATCAAGTTATTTTGAGCTTCACTATCATCCACAACTTGTTAAAATTTTGTTACATAAGTGATTTAGTTCACTTTTCTTTTATAGCAAATTGTTGTATATTAGATAAAGGTAAAATTACCGATTGCAATAGGAAAATGAAACATTTGAAATGATGAATGTACTTGTTTCATTAGCCAACATACCATTGAACCTTGTAATTTGAAGATATTTGATCAGTTCTTTTTTTAAAACAATATCCTTTTTAAGATTTTGTAGAATTCATAATGTTGAACTAAAGTTTGACTATCACATTAATTCATTATTTTCATTACGAACACACAAAGTTGACCAACTATTATAAAAATTTATACTTAATATCCATCTAGAAAGAAAGTAAACTAAAATAGATTTTGAAGTGTAATAGCTATATATAAGTCCTAAAATGGTTAATGTAGTTATAGAAAATAATTTGGATACAAGAATTTAAGTGGCCCATAGCTTATTCAAAGTTCAAAATTTCAAAATGATAGTATCATGTTCACATCAAGATAAGTATTCAAAACCTCTTCAAATGTATTTAGTTCAAAATATTTAGAAATCCATAATTAGCACATTAATCTAGACCCATAACATCTTGGGTTGCACTAACTAATCACCAAACCTTTTTTATATTGAAAATTAGGACATGAAGTTAAAATTTTTGATTTATTGGAAGATTTTCAATCATTAATAATTAGGCTACTAATTTATTACATATTTACCCTATATATAAGAAAATTTCAAAGTCTTGGTTTGAAGCCTTATCCTTGGAACCAATTGTGGTACAATGGTTCTAGCATCACAATTATTGATTGTTCCACCTTTTTCTATCTAGGATCCAAGTTGGTTAATTCAACTTCAACATTATTATAATTATTAGGTATAGGAGATGAAAGTAAATGGTTACTCTCACTAGTTGACACATCCATGAAAAAAACTTGAAACATTAATTTGTCTTCAACTAAGTAAAATATTAGGCAAATCCATTTCACCTTGTAGCATATTCAACACTTTTGACATTATTGGATGTTTTGTTGTTTCTACTTCCACACATAAAAGTGCCACATTGATCACATGTTGTATTTCGCTTTCCACAATTGTATTGTGTATTTTTCGATCCACCAAGTTTATCAACATATTGGTTTTGTGCAAAGACTATGCCTGTAATGATTTGACAATTTAAGTTTATAAAATTATATTTTGTATTTTATATTTTTGTCAACTATTACTTGTAGATTTTAGAGTGAGAGAATATAAACCCTAATTGTAAGAATTGTGTACACATGATTAATTCCACCATTATCACCATTCATTTCCCACTTGATTTTATTCCCTAAAAATTTTATATATGTTTTCATTGCATGAACGAAATTTGATGCTAAAATTGTTGCTAAAAAAATTTAATATATATATTTGAAAGGATTAAAAACAAGATAATCAAATGTTCTTACCCATTCAACAAGGTACATGTTGTTTGTTGCATTTTGAAGTATGGCCTTCCTTCCACCAATAATTTCAAGTAAAGGAATATTGAACCTATACACATCAACCTTTGTGCTAAGTTGACTGAGTGTTGCATACTCTGGAGACATATATCCGCTATATAATAGAATATCACAATTCACATAATTTGACATTCAAATCAAATTGAATTAGTCATTTTGTACAAAGATTCATTATGTTTTAGTGATGTCAAATTCAAATGTTGCAACTATAATAGATTTTAGTCTATACATGATATTATTTTAATACATGTTATATAAATCAATTTTATTGCACTTACATGGTTCCAGCAACTTGTGTGAATAATTGATTTTGATTGTCAGAAAATAATTGTGCCAAACCAAAATCGGCAATCTTGGCATTTAAATTGTTGTCAAGAAGGATGTTGGATGCTTTGATGTCTCGATGTATGATGCATGGTTGCAAGTCTTCATGGAGGTAAACCAAGCCTTGAGCAATGCCCATCAATATATGAAATCATGTTGGCCAATCCAAGAATATGTAGTCTTCCATCTTTAACCTGCAAGCATAAAATATAAGGTCCTTGGTTGATCATGGATCAATTATCATGATACATGTGGATTTAGAATCATGAATTCTTTCTTACACATTATACACAATGAAGGTGAAAAGTTAGTCATATACCCCATAGGGCTTTTGCAAGATTTTTGTTTTCCACATATTGTATGAAGACGTTGTGTATGATGTAAAGAACACCCTTTCAACTTCACAAGGTTTTTGTGTTGAACACTAGTGATGGACACAACTTCATTCAAAAAATCATCAATGCCTTGGTGAGATTTTATCGTCAATAATTTTACTGCCAATTTTGTCCCATCTACTAAAATTCCCTACAAAATACACAAAAAATGAAAATTTTTCATAAAAAGCAAGTCAAAGTTAAAATTTAATTTGGAATTCAAAAAAATAAAAAAAGATGTATGATGGTAACATGGCAATATGTTAATAAAATCACCTTGTAAACAACACCAAATCCACCTTCCCCAAGCTTGTTGTCTTGATGAAAATCTCCCGTGGCTTTACTTAGCACACTATAAGAGTATAATGTAGGTTGCACTTGTTGTTTAGCAAATTCTACAAGGAAGTGCAAGGTTTAATATGAACACACATTCACATTAACTTGAATAATAGAATAATAATGAGATTGATATTGGATCCTAATATTGTGTTTGAATAAATAGATACAATGTGTCATATATGCTTAGCCAGTGATAATAATATTCAAAGCATGGTGACAAGAAATTATATACACAATTGATATGAAAAAATAATAAATGAACAAAAAGATACCTTGTTCGATTTCACGCAAACCTAATGCATTTGCACGATATTTCCATAATATGATCACACCAATAATTCCACCAAAAACAAGAATGATGGAAAGTGTTGTTGACAATATCAAAATTAACTTATTATTGTTCCATTGTGAATTGGATGAAATCGTTATTACATAAGTGCAAAACAAATTTAGTATGTGTTAGTTTGGAATGAAACCCAAATAGACATCAAGCAAATAACTAGCTTACATTATTCTAACATGCCAACAATATTGACATTTCACAACTAAGAAGTTGCCTTCGCATACCCTCACAGTAGCATCAAAAGACTAAAAAATTTCCCTATTTCAAACATTTGGAACTTTGTAGTAATCCAAATGCATCCCCCAAATTTTGAAAATAATTTTTCATTTTAGTTTTCAAATTTAGTGTAGAAAATTTTATATCTTAAGCAAACAACCTTAATGGGCAATAATTCCACTTAACTTGTATAATATGTGTTAGTTTGGAATGAAACCCAAACAAAGATCAAACAAATAACTAGCTTATATAATTCTACAATATTGCCATTTCACAACAAAAAACTTGCCTTTGCATACCTTCACATTAGCATCTATAGATTAAAAAAATTCCCTATTTCAGACATTTGGAACTTTGTAGTAATCCAAATGCATCCCCCAAATTTCGAAAATAATTTTTCATTTTAATTTTCAAATTTAACTAGAATGTGATATTTTAACCAAACAATCTTAATGGGCAATAATTCCACCTATTTATTGTGACATGTTGTAGATTGGGTGTATGATTATCATGAAACCCCTATTTGATAATTCAAGCTTTTAAATTTATGAAATTTCATTTCATTTATATAATAGATATCCATTCCTAGTATTAATATTTGAGAGCGATTCACATTTAAAATTTCACCAATTATATGTTAAAATTGTAAATGTTTTTGTATATAAATTTTTCTTTTGCATTAATGATCTTATTTAATTAATAGAGTGATGATGGAAATAAATGTGGAATACAACCCCTCCATGGTAATTTAATGGGGACATGGAATTGTTGTAGCGACAATTCAATTGTTGACGATATGATATTTGAGGATTGGAATTGTATTGAAGGTTTTTGCAAATTGGATTTCCTCCAAGCCTACAAAGAATGTCCATGATCATCATTAATATATTGGAATGATGATATTCATTTTCAATTAAAAATTAAAAAATTTCAATTCCTATCATGTTTTTTTGAATAAAGATATTTAACTCTAAAACTTGAAGCTCAACTATGATGAAAATGGTTTCCAAACTTGTATGCGACAATTGCATGTTAAAAGACAATCAATTCAAAACTTACAAGATTGGAGATAGGTATTTGTGTCATCACAAATTCCTAACTTGGGTCAAGTGTGCTTATATCATTATACACCATGGAGATAAACACTCCATATATTAAGTATACTTGATCCCAACTAGTCATATTTAAAGTCCCACTAAAGTTGTTATGATCAAAAAATTTGCATTGTAGCAACTTGCAAGAATATAATGTTAGTTCAAACTGCGCACAATAATGTTTATAATGGAATTTGATCAATGAAGCTATTATGGTTGTCCTTCACATCAATCCAAAATAAGTTATATGCTGACCTTTTGTTGAACTCTATCTTATAATTTAATGAATGTTTCACATATATATATGTATTTTCCCATTTCAAATTTTCACTACATATTAATTTCAGAAAATGTATCTGGATGTGTACTCACATTTCTTGTAAGGTTGAGTTTGAACAATCGAGCAAATTAGAAGGAAATGAGGAACTCAAACTGTTGTTACCCAAGTTCCTGCAATGAACATTTGTACCCACACTCAAACTTTGAAAAATAAACCAAGATTGGATGACATTTGCACATGTTGAAGGACTAAGATTGTAATATAAAAAAATAATTAATTATTTTCAAAACTTCGCAAATGACATAAAATTTTAAAAGAGTATTAAACCAAGCACCAATTTGATTAACAAACTCAATGATTTACATTAAACTTTTCCTTCTATATGTTGCTGTGGGGTGAATTATAGGGATTACAAATCATCACATGATTTTTGTGTAATTTAAGTAGCAATCTTTCAAATTGTGCAAAAGCGCAGAAGGACATTTACAATATTATTATAGACATTGGGCATGAGGTGCTTGTAATGGGTACAAGGTTGCCAGAAAGATTGTTGTTTGATAAGTCCAAAACATTAAGGTTGGAAATATCCCAAATGGAAGGTGGGATTGGTCCATTGAGTTGATTGCTCCTAAGATTCCTATGCAACCCCCAAAAAGAAACAAATATATTAGTTTAGATCTAATAAGCTGTAGATTATTGATTCATAAGTTTGTGCACAAAGACTTGAAAAAGTGTGTTACTAGTTCTTTAAAGATAAACACATTTAATTAGAATCTTACATCTTATTATTAGTTGCACTTTGCAATTGGCATAAGAGGAAAACACTCAATCTAAGTTAATCCTTGCCTAAGAAATTTGAGAAACTTGGATTGAGTTTTATAAATTGGATGAATAAGTTATATAATTATTTGAAGATTTTCAGTACGTTTTTCATAGTATGTAGCTAGGTGCTTCACCCAAAAAAAAGGTCATCACTTGAGATTGAATACCTGAAATTATTCAATATTTCTACACATATAACTGGAACAAATTTTACAAAAGTAAGGTCATGAAGGTTACATACAAGCTGGTGAGATTTGGAAATTGGGAAAAGTCGGGTAGCAAACCATTCAATTCATTGTTCTCAAGTACACTGCACAACACAGAACAAAATACAAGGTGGAAAATGTAGTCATGATCGAGAATTAATTTGATACACTTGTAATCATGACCGTGAGTATAATTACATTGTATATTATTTTGAACCACAAAATTTATAAGTTTTTCTAAATATTCTATTGAAAGTGGAAGCAAACATTGCATTAGAAAATAAGAAGAGAAATTTGTACTACACAATAAATAAATGCAATAAACATCATGGAGAATGAAAGTTGTGAACACTACTTACAGGCTGGTAAGACTTCTAAGCTTGCCGAAACTAGGAGAAATTGAGCCAGTTAAACCGTACCCTGACAGATTCCTGTTAAGCATCAAAACACAATGCCCCACTTTTGACGTTAGATTACATAATATACAACCTCTTATCATTGAAGAAGCTCATGAAGTCCAATCAATAGGTTCAAGGTAAGGTTATGAACTGTGCCCAAGCTCTGAGTTATGACCTCTTTTGGAGTTATACATTTTTATTTCTCATACTTATTCAACGAGCAACCGCACCCCATGGTTGATCAAGTTTAGATGACTAAATTTTGGCCTGTGATGGATGAAGCCAATGATATTGTTTGAATCACCCTTCATTTCCATAATACAAGAACAAAAACTTATGTTGTTACATCTCATTTACAGCATGAGAAAATTCAAGCTCCCCACCTCCTTATTTTGGAAATATCTCTTTCCTACAACATGTAAACTTGGCCTAATGTTTTTTTGTATTTGCATATATTCTACATTTAGCATAAGCTTCCTCCTAGCCTTGGAGGAACCTAATTACAAATCTAGAAGGTGCCTCCAAGGTACCAGATACAAGTAATGATGTCAAGTTTTTACATTGAGTAAGGCAGGTTGGATTAGGGGTTATATTGTCCTGGGGCTACCTCCTCAAGTAGTGTTCAAAGGAAAACTAAAGCATGGAGACCACAGCATCAGCCATTGTTTGATCTTTTGACCTTGCCAAAACACCTACTCGTTGTCCCACTAGAATGTTGTGCCCCAAACCCTTACATCAGAGATAGGTTCCTTTCAAAATAGGAGTGCAAGTGAGGCGAGATAATCTCCTGTGCCACCCAAATCTAAACAACTGAAGGAAAGCAAGAAAGCTTCCGGTATTTCTAAGTTGGTGATTTTCAGTTACTGGGAGTTTGGCAAATTACTCACACTGCTATAATTGAAGAACTATTTTGAAGAATGCTGACGTTGCTACAGGTGACCCATGGATGTGGATATGGAAGACAAGGATCCCCAGTCCAAACGCCAAGGTTTCCATAACTGGACTTTATTTCGTCAATGGCAAGAGCTGCACACCCCAGGTTAATTGCAGTCACACAATCTGAAACACTTCAAGAGCATAATAGTTATATTTTTTACATGTAATTTAGTATGCACATAGGATATCTATCTATGAAGCGATGTCGCATTCTTGGTATCTATGGAAAGCTCTTGGTGGGTAAGGGTGCACCAATTTGGTTTGAGACTGTTTGAAGCTATGGACGTTGTGGAAGCCATTGATGATTGAACTATTTCTCAATTAAAACTAAATAAAATCGAAAATGAAAACTGTATTGAAATTTGGGGGTTCTTGGTGTTCTAGGAAAGCCCTTGGCAAGTCAGATTTAACAGAGTTTATTTTACAAGTTTCAGAGCCAAGGTGTGGAAGATATTGATTTTTGAGTGGATTTTCTTGCTGGAAATTCAAACAAATTGCAAAAGTTGGGCTTGTAAGGAAAAATTACTTGAGCCCTAAATGTGGTCACACTTGGGCCAACGGCAAGGCTACACTAGTAAAGATTTAAGCATACTATCTTCCTTTCTGTTAGCATTTTTTCTTCCGATTTACTAGGTTGGAACGTTAATCTGATATTCCTCATATCATTGGTAGATAGATGGTTGCAGGCAGCAAGGTTGGCCATAAGTGCTAGGTCACTACTGCTATGATGTGGAAATTGAAACATAAAACTTGAATTTTACTAGGGCTGGGTTGGTAACATACTGTCCTGCTCGTTTGTGAATATGGCGGATTGGTTTTGGCTAACTTCGAAAATGTCGAGGGCATTCACCAGGGGACCCAACGCAGTGGAAATAGATTGATTTTTAAACAGGCTAACATAGTTTGGCACTATGCCGTCATATTCAATCCCCAAAACCCCACCCAAGCCGCCTCCATCGACAAGTGGATTCACTACCCAGGTATGAGAATAACCAGGTACCCGCACATAGAATTCCCGTGACGAGGCAGTTGCATTTGGATCTAATTCTGCCAAGTAGAGTGTCATGCATCAGGTGTAAGCTTGGGTGTATGGGATGTTGATTGTCATGGTACCATTGGTTGTGAGTGCAGTGTTCATCACTGTCTCAGGGGGAAATATCGCGTTCACTATGCCGGTTGCTGTTGATGCTTCAACTTGAGCGGTACTCTGTACATACGACGAGTTCGACTTTATGGGAAACCAGTAGTGATCAACAATATCACCAGGATATCTGTATATTATAGCAACAACAGGAAACAAGGTCAAGCCAACAGAATGAACTTCCTTATGAGCGACTTATGTGGAGATTCTCTGTAATCTCCTTGGATTAATGGACAAAACAACCTCTCGAAATAGTGGTTTTTGAGATTTACATGAAGACAGCCTATATGGTTTTGGTCCTCTTAATTAATAGCAAGTTTAATGGAATCATCCTTCTAAATGCGTTAGCAATTCTTGCCAGTGTCGCTAAGGCCCTCAATTGTGAAGTGTCTGGTGGTGCACACAACTGCAAATCAAAACACTGTCCACTAAAAGGAAAGAAAGAAAGAAAGAAAGAAAGAAATTTTTTTCACTTGCACAATGGCCATGCATCGAATACATAGACCATTAATCAGAGTCATGTGCATACTGGAGGAAGAGGTGCCCGGCGAACGGCCCCACAATTGTGACAAGGGTTGGCCACTGCATTTAGGACCTTCATAAGAGACATTTTAAACGATTTCCTTCGGGACCATCAAGCACTTGTTTTTTCCCGATTGAAACATGAAATTTGGTTTGTTTGACAATGGAAAAATACATTGATCCCTCTATTCCACAATGGAAAAATTAGAATAAAACATAGAAATAATGGTCCCTTGCAGAACTTTCCCTTGTTTTGTTAATTCAACTTTAATTCGTGAGAGGTTTCCACTCTTTTCCCTACATGGAATCCCAAAAAAGGTTTCTTGGGCATTTAATAAGCTGAGTTGAAGGAACTCATCATAAATACGATAAGTAAATAACATGACAACAACGTCCATTTACTTCAAGGGAACGAGCATTATTCTGGCTGATCACATACCTGATGATTCCATTTCCACCAAAGTTCCACCTGAACTGTGTCACATAATAATATCCCATATGTACATTGTCCTCAAAAGCAGCTGGTGCGGCAACGTTTACTAAAGATATTGCTGAAATAAATGGAACCGAGTTTGTGAGATCTCGTGACAGGCAGAGAAAAGTCACGTTCCTCTGAGGCACATAAGTGATCTCCTGATACGCTATAACATATAGTTCACTGATGATATTAGATGCGACTATAGTCCCCTCTACTGCCATCTGAAAACTGGGCACCGTGGTTTGATTGTCATAGTTGCCATAGAAGAAAGTGCCCCTGATCTGGTAGGTCTCATTTGGCGTCCTGGAAAGCTGTAACAGTTCTTGGCGCGAGAATTAGGAAAGTATCTAAGGGTTGCGAATTCGGAAAAGTCTGGATAATATTGGGAGGCACTGCAGACGTTTGTGTTCACACCAGAGTTTTTGTCAATGAACTGATCGTCAGGCATCCATGTTATTCCGGTAACTTTATCCACATAACTGGCTGTTGAACCACAGTTCACGAAGAACGATCCTGTCGACACAGAAAAAGTTTGGACTCTGAGGATGGAACCAGCTTGTGAAACGCCACTGCAAGGATATTACAAAGAAACTCTGGACATAATTCACTTTTATCTTGGACAGAGCCTTTTGACAATTGAACGTGAAGAAACGAGCTAGGCACATAAACTAGATCTCGACACTTAGTTTACTAACTGGCACATGCTAAAAGATGAGCAGTAGATTGGTAAAAACCTGGTGGATTTTCGGCCAACACTCCGGGAACGGAAACGTTGCACAACACTCCCAGTACTACCAAGTTCCAACTTCGCTTTGAAAATGCATTCACTTAACTAAGAAACATAGCAAGGACGTTGGGCTAATGCACTTTTTCAAACCGTCTCGGAAAATGAACTTGTACACAATCTCACAAGCAAGCTTTGACCTACTAACAGAGAAGAAAACTTCAACTTCACTTTAAGTAGAAGGCCAAAAACCTGGGACTGAACCTTCAGAGGGAAGGGAGCTCCGACAGGCTATTTGTAGAGTGATCAAAGATCGTTTGGAGCAAGAACTTTCAAGGTAGTGCTCACAGTACCCATCAATTTAGAGACAACGTCAGGTCATGAAGCACAACATGCCAGACTTAGTTCTAGCCCGCGTTTACTGAACGAGAATCTTGACATTACCTTCCATTCTGTTGTAATCCTCAACTGCTCGTTAACAACATAAGCAAGAAGACAGATGCACCTGAAAATGGAAATATCCCCTCCCGCCTTCACTGCAGGAACAAATATGTTAATGCTCCCAGAAAGCAACGATAACCCGAAACGAGACCAGCAGAAGCATCAGTGAGAGGTGGTATTCACTTTATAATTAGCAGCTTAGAAACCAACAGGAGCTTCGAGCTACAAATATTATCTTTCTGCTCTGAATCGCTGATGGGTCTAAATCGTGTGATCCTCCTGGCAGTTGCAGCTCACTTGCCCACTTGAACATTTGGTGACCAAAATAGAAAGATTCAAGAGGGACACAAAGAAGCAGGGAATAAAATGACCCGGCAACGAAAAGATCCCCAGAAATTGAGGCACAGCATTCGGAGCAAGACGAAAGTCCACACGCCTCTCCAAACTTTGCAACCGCGGTAGCAACTTAACTGCTACGCTGGTACCATGGTACAAACGTATACACCTGACAGAAATTTGCTAGTGTATCTACTTGTGTATTTGACGAATTTATCATGCACCCAGGGAGGAACGATTCATTTTGCAGGAGGGTTTTTCCATTTTGTAAAGTTTCTATGGCAGTCTTTACGCCAGGTAAAGCACTCAGGCAAGGGAACCACGACCACTGTCAAGCTCGCTGGTGAGACTGAAACCCCAACACCATCCATCTGACGATGAAATAACGAACTTGCATCTGGGCGTTGACAACCGAAGCAGGAAAAGATGAAGGTTCACCACATGACTCCACCGCACACCAAGCAACAGAGGAAACGATCGAGACAGCAAACAAGGAAGCAATAATCGCACTGAACATGCCCTAAAGAGAGGGAGCAACCCGGTCAAGCACGACCTACTACCATATGGGAAGCAACTTCCCAGGCTCTTCTCAGAATTTGGGGGTACCGTGCTCGGCAGAAAAACTCAGGAAGGGTGGAACAGAAGTTCTTTCTTGAAGAATTTTTCAAAAAGTTGGAACCTTTTTTAAATGAAAGATTCCTCGCAATCAAATATAAAAAATTTAGCTAACAGAAAATTCGGTTGTGGATTTAAAGATAATTCTGTTTGAGGAAGCGATTTGAAATGAATGGTAAATTTTTTTTAAGAGTTCTTTATTTGTTCAGCAATTATGGACTTCTGTATGAGGGTCACAAGCCTACTTGCACTATTCTTGCTGAGCATGAGTTCCTAATATGTTCCCAAAGGTCCCAAAGCGTTCCCCAAGGGTTCCCAATAGCAGCTTGCTATAATCCCATATGTTTTGCCCAAAGTCCTCCCCTTCTAACCTCTGTAGATCGGCCAAAGGTGCGCACACTACATCATTGAGTAGAATTTTGTATTTTGAGAGAGGATACATAGTTTAAAATTTTCAGACTTGGGGCAATCAAAATACTTGACAGCAAAAAAAAAAAAAGTTGGACTTGAGAGGCACCCCAAACAGCAGTATCAATCAAACTACCTACCCAAGGCACTGATTTGGTGGACTCATTCCTATGGATTGTCTGCTGCAAAATATCCTCGCACCTGCTGCAAAATCCAGATCTATAAGAGCCGGTACATAAAGTTGTCAAAACACAGGCAAGTAGTCTCCTCGACAGTACAATTAATCCGGGACCAGTCGTCATGTGCAGGTGGCTCCCACCTACAGCAGACTTTGTCAAAGAAACCTGAATATAATATTCCAAAGCTGCATTTTTATCTAAATTGGTTTATCACATCAGAAAAGAAA
>Ga0209208_10009673_pt1 | contig 12634 bp, 6 predicted proteins | sample S1TSphfallax_3_FD_187694 | JGI IMG/M metagenome (GOLD analysis project Ga0209208, IMG submission 187694) | Host-associated microbial communities from peat moss isolated from Minnesota, USA - S1T2_Fd - Sphagnum fallax MG (SPAdes) (version 2) | ecosystem: Host-associated > Plants > Peat moss >...
CTTATCTACATAGGCTACCTACCCACCTACATATTTGCCTACATAAAACTACTTCCCCACTTATTTAGGTTACCAACCTATGTACCCAACTGCATAAGCAGCCTAGGAAAGTGAATAGGTGTGTAAGTAGGCAACTTATGTGGGCGGGCAATATGTTAACCTAAGTAGGTAAGGAAGTAGCTTAGGTGGGCAAGAGCATAAATGGGTAGGTGGGTAAATAAGTAGGTACAGTAGAACCTACTTTCCCCACCCCTGAACCCCAAAGATCAAAAGAAATATGTTTGGGTAAGGAAGGAGTGAATCTTATATATTCATGGACAACTTTTAAAAATAATAATAATTTGGGCAATTTGTCTTTTGGCTACTTGGGGGCTAAGACAAGCTGGCATGGGGTCTTCAACATGATGGCCTAAGACCTAGGCCATCGTGACACAATGACCATGGGCCATCCGGGAGCCAGGATTAAATTGAACATAGGTTACCTGGGGCCTAGGACAAAATGGACCCTAGACTTCATGAGGTCCCACAGCATGAAATATTCTAATCCTTACCCCAAGCCCAAGCCAATATTCCGTGTCTTGAGGTCCAATCACATAGATTATTCCAATTTTTACCCCAATCACAATCCAAAATTTTTATGTCCCCTGTTCCCCACTTTCATGGCCTTTTTGGAATTCCTTAGGCACCTTATACCTATGAACAACCATCTCATTTTGGGCCCCTTATTTTGGGAAACCACACTTCCAGGAGCTTTACATACACTTAGGGTATTGTGCCACTATAGCAGTTTGGTAAAAGAAAGGCACTGTACCAGATTCAAATAGGAAAGAGTTTGCTTTTCTGCATGATTACACAAGTTTGGTAGCAGATTGTTAATGGACCACCACCTTTGATGCCCAAGCTTGATGATCCTAACATGATGAATCCTGTAACACATACCAAGGTCAGAGACAGAGAGAATCAACAGCCAGTCTCCAAACCTGCTAGTGATGATAACCCAGGCAGCAAAAGGTCAGGCAATTCTCATCTGGATCGAACCAGTGTTGTCTGGTTATTCAATTTTCGAACAAAACTCCAGATATGACAAGAGAATATTCTCATTTCTACAAAGAGAGATGGATGTGTATGTTTTAAATTCCACATATTTTCATATATATAGATGGTTATGTATTCAATTTCTTTTTCCCCCTTTGCCAGTTATGAATAGACGATTATTGATTGCTAAAAAATTCATAGATATGCATAAAAAATATGCATTGTCAATTTGTCACTTCTCACTAAAATGCTGATTAGGACTTAAGGTTTTGAGTTTAAATGCATATCTTTCAAACTTTAAAAAATCAGAAATCTTAAAACTTCCTCCTGGAAATGTATAAAATTTTCCATTATCTATAGCTCCCATACATAGATAGTGTTTTCTTTTTGTTTTCAAATTTTCACAACCTGGCTAAAAAAAGGGTTGACAAATGCAACAAAGAGTTTGTTTTTTCAATACACAAAAATTCACCATATCTTGAGGGAATTTTTTTTAGAAGTCCCCATATTTAGACAATGTGTTCCTGCAAGTCATCAGAACAAGGCGGGATTTCAAAACATTTTATGTTCTAAGACAATAGTCATTTTCTGATAATTTAGTGCTGAGAATCCTAGCCACTGCACCTACTTGAAGAATTTGAAAAAAAAACTGTACATACTAGACATATATACCTAAATAATCCCTGGAAACATATATGCATCCAGTTAACTGAAGTGTCTTCCATCCATGGATATGCATAATTTAAAATTGGTGGTCAATCTGTATCCAGAGGATATGTATAATTAATTTTTTTGAAACTGATGCAGTTTTAGGATATGCATTTATGCATAACGGAAAATTATTTATAGTGTCCACAAAAATCACATCAGAAAAATGAAAGCTTATTTGAATATATAGATCACATAAGCATCTATATGGGAAGAAAAAGAATTAAATCAATACTTGGTGGTCGTCAAGTGGTCAATATTAAACATGAAGACTCAAAAAGTAAATGACAAAAAATGTAAGTTGGAGTGATTTTTTAAATTGAAAGAAATTGTAGTAAAGAATTCCAAGTAAACAACAACATTTTCTATCTTTTATAGTTGTAAACATCATCGTGTGATCTATAAACAATAATTTGAACAAATTGCAAAAAAAACAATTTGAATGAATCTAAGAAATAGGCACAATTCAATGATGTCAAATCATGAAAACAAAATGAATATTTTTTTCAAATGATAAGGTTTAGGATGCACACCTAGAAAAAACCTATTAATTATGCCATTTTCATCACTATTCCTTATATATTACATGAACAAAGAATAATTTGGTGAAAAAAAACTCAAATGTGTTCTAAAAAATTTAACAATGATTTTATAATGGACATTGATTATCTTCTCCCATGGCAATCTAATCAACTTTGATCACAAACAAGACATAAGGTCCAACCATTGGACCTTATTTCTTGACAATTTATATCCTTTACATAACTCAATGAAGAGACCACTACATGTGGAATTTCAAAAGGTTTTGTTCATCTCATCATTAATGAACAATGTTTAGTTTTTTTTCCCCTAGGGTAATTTTTGACACACAAAATAAACACATTTCTAATCTTTAAAAAAATAACATGTTTTTGTAATGACTTGACCCAATATCTTGGAGTGTTGTTCACATCCCCAAATGAAAACATATTGATTGCAAATATTTGTGCCATCAACAAAGGAAGAATTTTCATATAACATCTTTTAGCAACATACAAGATCAAATTGTAATATAACATTTTTAAATGCTTGAAAAAAAAAATGTTGCATTCTAGCTCTTGGTTTCACTTTGCTAAATGTCACACAATGATTCCTTGTAGTAGGATAACACTTTATGAAAAATAATACATAAAATCATTCAATTAACATTTTTTTGAGGGTAGCAAGATATGAAAAAAAATGTTTTTGTCAACCACTAGTGGGTGGAAAGGGATGTAATAAAAAACCTACAAAAACCAGGAGATATTAAATTAATCGAATACAAAAATTATAAAAAAATTAAAAAAATTGGAGGATAATTTGTCATTTTTTTTTTTAACAGCCATGAAAAACTAGTTTAGCAAAGTTATTCATGTCAATCATCGACTAAATTCAAAACATACCAAATATCATTTGGTGAACACTAAGTAGGCTGCTTATGCAGTTGGGTACATAGGTTGGTAACCTAAATAAGTGGGGAAGTAGTTTTATGTAGGCAAATATGTAGGTGGGTAGGTAGCCTATGTAGATAAGTAAGGAGGTACACTAGGTGGGTTGATAAGTAATCAAAACCCCTCAACTACTTTCCCCTTACCCCAAACCCAAAGGAAAAAAACAAAAGAAAGATGTGTGGCTAAGGAAGGAATGAATCCTATGAATTGATGAGCAACATTCTAAAAAATCAATTATTGGCAACTTGACCTTAGGCTACATAGGGCTAAGACAAGGTGGCCTAGGGCCTTGGACATGGTGGCCTTAGGTGTAGACCGCCATGACAAAATGACCATGTGCCATCCAAGTCCTAGAACAAAATGGACCCTAGACTACATGAGGTCCCAAAACATGAATATTATATTCTCACCTCAGACTCAACCCAACATTCCATGTCCTGGGGTCCCAAGCCCAAGCCCAAGCCAAAATTTTGATGCCCCCCATCCCCACTTTCATGGCCTTTTTGAAATTCAGTAGGTGCCCTCCAAGTTTCACTAGGAGATTTCTCCAAGTGCTTTTACACACAATGTGCACAATGGTAGGCAAAATGGGTGGAACATCAGGCCTTGAGTGAACCAGCATCTAGAGTGTTACCTTGATAAAAACCTGGAATGTTTTGAGGTTGCAGTGCTAAATATCCTGTTCTCCTCTCTACAGTGTAAATCAGGGTCTCTGAGTCCAAATCTAACATTTCCTGAGTTCAATATGGCCTCTAAAAGGCCTCACTCAAGAAGGTGAAGGTACCATTGTAGGTGCTCATCCCACCAACCCGGGTCAAATATCAGCACCAGATTTGGCTGGAGTGAACCAACAGCCAGCAGTGCACCCTGAGGGATTGATGGTGGGACATGGACCAGCCATAGCTCAGGATCTGTTGTTAGTAGTTAGTATCTATATAACCCTCCAACAAGCCACTAGCCCTTGCTTTATGTAGTGACCAACTTACCTAGTAACCACCTATTGTGGCACCTACTTATCTACTTACATAGTCTATCCTTTAAAGGATATATATGTCACCAAGGGGAAGATGTTAAAAGGTTATGAGTGCAAAATTTTCCCGGCTATCACCCAATGTTTCTTAGAAAATTTGAATGGGGCAGAGGGCAGACGCAAGAAAAAATCGTAACAGTAGTTTTTTGTATTTACTTGTATTTACAATCTTAGGCCGATTTAACATTTTCCACCGCGAAGGTGAAGGCCATTGTTGACTCAGTTCAGGTGCATTCAGAACTGAGTCATTACAAATTAGAGTCTTCCAAATGGATGGTGCACTTGTGAGTTGCACCAAGTAAGTACTAAGTACCTGAAGGAATCTGTCCTGTGAATCATGCAGAAACTTCTACAACATAGATTTTTCTCAAGCCTTTAGCAGAGGTCTGTCACATCTCAGTTCAAAGAGTGCTGCCATTGTACCCCATTCATGTACCATATAGCTTTTTTTTTGCCATGACTTTGGGAGAGCCTTGCAGAAGTGCTTATTGTGTGGAGATGATGTACACATAGTTGTTATTGGCATGCACTACAAAGGTACTGCCTGCTTCTTTGTTTCCCTGACTGCCCTTGGCCTGATCCATCTTTTTCTCAACAGAGATGGATGATGCCCAAACACACTTTGGACCCATGTAAACCACGTCTCAGGCTTGTCACAGACATCTAGTGCTATGTTAGGCTTGTATTGGGCTTGTAACATGACCGAAAGTCTGTATGGGCAGGACCGAGATGTGTATGGGCACCACCAGACACATCTTGGATGGGCAAAATGGCAGTCATGGGAAAAAGAAGCAGACAGTACTTTTTGTACTGCCTGTAATGACAACTGTGTGCACATATATAGTGTGGGGGGTCGAATTGTTCAAGTTCTTCAAGGACCAAACATTTTATTCACTATTAAGTATCTTTCATGTCTAATTCTGATATGCATGAAAGATGCTTGATGATGTATATTCACCATAATGACATTCAACTTCATACAGCCATTGTTTACACACTAATAAACAGTGACTGGTCTTTTGATTATTTATTCTGCACAAAGATGAAAATTTTCCAAGTGGAGTAGGTCAAACTTGGGTGACCAAACCACATGGTAATTTTGGCCCTCACTTGGTTTTTTGACATATCTACCTTGCTCTTTGCTGTTGTCATCACAAAATAATGCACAGGTCTTCAGAGTCTAAAGGGTACTACAATCCTTGGGAAGCGTCTTTTTTTCCCTGAAAAAAATTTGATTTTCTTCAACCTCATGCCAAGTGTCACTAATCCAATGAAAGGATCCAATGCTCCAAAATTCACTTTCTTTGCAAGAGCACCCAATGTTTAGGGTTTAGTTTCATTTCTTCAAGGAGTACCATAGTGGCAAGTCTCAACATCATGTTGAAGTTGCATTTGTAGACATTGAAATATCAAGTTGCACCACTAAATTTGTCAAAGTGCCACCATCACTGACAAGAGAATCACCATTTTCTTGTGTAGTGTTTTGTCAATTTCGCCCATTAGGGTTCATCATGAAACTTTTGTTGCTTTCATTTTGATCATGATTTACAATGTCATCAACTCATATGTGTTTCAAGTTAGAGTTTTGAACAAATTTTTTTTTGTCTTATTTCATTTTTTATTGCTACACATTGCACATTAAGTCTCTGCAAGTTATGACATTACAAAATGTGATTATGTTGTTCTTCACTATGAATGGCAAGGGGTGGGCATCATTTAATGTGTGTATTTAGTATTAGGTGAACATTGAACAAGTGACAAACAAACTCCAAAATCACAAGCTTCAAAGTCTAGATCTATCACCTACTTGTCATGTTGAAAATCAAGATTTGATTGTAATGACACCACCGGCCATGTATTGTTGTGACATTGCAACAATTAAGCACACCATTGCAACTTGCTAAGTTTCTCAACCTTAAACACAAAATTTTATCTTAATCAAATTACAATACATATCAAAATTAGAACATGAACATGATGCATCAAATTTGTTATGTCCATTGTCTTCTTGTTTGCTCTAATCTTGTTGTAGAAACACATTATAGGTTTAAGAAAAGCCCTAGCAACAAAAACAAATGGTGTGGTATTAGGGTTTGGAAATGGTCAAAACATCCTAATTTTATTTTGGGGAGGTGAGTAACTCTTGTGTCTTTGTTTGGTTGTTATAGTTCCCCATCTTAAAAGTTAAAATAAGGCTATTGTAGTGAATGGTTTTTTTGATTGATTATTCTAGAATTGGGTGCATCCCACTGTTAATGAAGTTTTAATTGGATTTATTTGTTCCATTTTTTAAGTTGAAAATTTGCAATCAACTTGATTAAAAAGGTTGCCACATGTGCTATACGAATTTGCTAACAAGAAACAGGGAGGCAATTCAACATACTTAGTCAACAAAAGGAAAACCAATAAGAAACAACTCTGAGTTTTTATTTCTTGTCCTCTTTAAATACTACACATGGTAATGGATGGTGATGTCAAAGATGGGTGTTAAGCCACAATTAGTCACATGAGAACTTATTAATTGTTGTTATTTGCTTAATAATCCCTTGATACCTTTATTGCTTATAATATATGGAAATCTATTTACTTGGTTCAAATTGGTTTTCATGTTGGAATTATCCTATGACCATGGATGGTTTTTCATCTAAGATTGATTATACACAATAGTTGGCATATTTGATTACGATTAGGTACAATTTATTTTGCATTGCACTAGATTTTATGGGATGTCATTCTTGCACCCAAAACCAAGAATATTGTTAGCCTAGGTCTAAATATCATTGCTAAAAAATGTTTGGAATTTGGAAATTTTTTGTTGTTCGTAGGTTAGTGACTTTTGCTTCATTATGTTGCTCATTGAAGTTGGCAGTTGTGAAGATTTTGTGATCAAACACATGTAACTTTATGAAATTTTAGGAGGAGGTTTTTGTTGCAAAGAAAGTGGAACCAAATTGTAGCTTGTTATGAAAAGTTCAACAAATTTAAAGCTTCTATGTTTCGCAAAAATATGCTTGCAATTGAACTTTCATGTGGCTAATGTGGCTTAAAATTACAAATGGCACAATGTCGTGATGTTTTTTCCAAATTTCAAATTCAAGAATTTTTTCCAAAATTTTGGAACTAGATTATATGAAGACACTAGTGATTGCCCAAAAAGTAATTTTATTAGAGAGCACCACATGCATCATTGAATCAAAAATATTTCTTTGTCTCATGTCCCTAATTTGCCACCACCTATCCAAATGAATATTAATGATCCAATTAAAGTGATTTTTAAAAATCCAAACCTTGAATTTGTTCCTCTTGTTGTTGCTAGATGTGATGAAACCACCAAGTGATGAAACTTGAAAAATTTAAAACGTCTGGTTTATAAAAATGTTATGGGTAAAGGTAGTCTTCAACAAGGACACCATTATTTTTGCTATCAAATATACCATGTGCACAAAGATGGAACATAAAATAAACTATTTGTCTTGAAATGGGATTCATTGGAAAAACATGTCAAGTAAAGAACAAATGAAGAAGATCTGAAGGTTATGGATATGAAATGCAAATGGACACACAAAAATGAGGTTTAGTATGTTTGTTGCCATGAAAAGTGTGTTTGTCATCAACTAATTGCAATTTGGTGTTGTGACTTAAAATTTTAAAATATGTTCATATAGTTTGTTCCCATAATTTTATTGTTGAATAAGGGCAAACTTTGACATATTATGAAAGTTTAAAATCTTTCTTCGGGTGCAAATTTTTTAAGGTGTACCAAAATCTTGTCATAGCATCACCCTTTTCTATCTTTTTACCTAATTTGTTTTTACCATCTAAAGACAGATGATTATGATGGAATCTAGAATTGTAATAATCTAAAATATAGTCCTTTTGAAAATTTTGACAACTTTTGATTCATTATTTTTTATGTGGATTAAAATTTAGGGTAAAAAAGGATTATAGTAAGGACTAAGCCCTTTTCATCCTATGTGGTACACCTTAAATGATTTTCACACCTTTGATTTTTATTGGAACAACTCAGTAGGTTGTGAGATGGCTAATTCACATTCAATAATCTTTTTTCAAATCCAAAATGGATTCATTAACATGTCTTGAAAGCTAGTAGGGAAACCACAAGTTTTGTTGGATATGTTGCACTCACAATGAATGAAATGACTAACATTGACAACCAAAGCTAGGTTTTTATGCATGGATATGTGGTGAAAAATTGGTGTTAGATCCCCATTTTGTTGACATTGGAGAGGATTGTTGACAACTCCATCTCAAATAACTTGACACTCATATTGATCAATTCATATTTTTTATTGACCGATGGAGGAATTTTGAAGAAAGTATTGTTAATTAGCTTATGTCTTTTGGCACAAATGAGTTAAAGTGTTTTGAAAGGAATGCAAAATGCAATTTTAGTGCAACTCCATAGAAATTATGCCCCACTTATGGTTTAAATACATTGCATGGTTCATAAGTGCAATGTGGTAATACAATTTTCTCCAACCCACCAATTTTTTCAAGGTTAAAAAACTTCATGCAATCTTTGTATGGGTACATTTCTAAGAACTAGAAGAGACCTTAAGTTTAAATTAGCCCACGTTATGGAAACAAAGGGATTTTTATTTTTTTTGTAGAATGTGAAAGCACATTGGATTTCTATGTTATCATATGTGAAGCAAGCTTTTTGTGAGAATTAGCCCCTCTTGATGAAGATGACCCATGATGCACCCATCATGGCCTTGGTTGCTTCAAATCTTGATCTCTTATGTGATGTGCAAATTCACTATCCTTGGTGTGTTTCATTCCCATGTTAGAAATTGTCAATTCCTTGGTGAAGTTTGCCTAGCTTTGTGATGTCTTTTGTCTTTGACTTTGTGGCAACAATGAAAATTTGTCAAGTTGATACCCACACATTATATGTGGACCTTGTTTTGGCTTTCAATGATGATTTTTTTGAAGATTTCATGGGTTGGTGGGAACCAACCATGATAACATATGTATGAAGTGAATAATTGATTTACACATTGAGATTGATCACCTGGAAATTGAATTCAATGGTTAGCATGTACAGGTGAAACACATAAATTGGAAATAGGGTTTTGTGTTTTTTTTACCTTTAGTGTTATAGTTGGTTGTTGACATCACCATTTTACCTTGATAGTCGTAACTTCCAACATTACAATTCCATTGTTCCATCATCCAACACTTAACACTCCACCATTTGAACTTTGTCTACCATCCCCACATGCATTGATTTCACCACACACACTAGTTCTATTGCATGCAACAAATTTGTCACATATCATACACACCAACTTTAAACAAACAAAAGTTTTGCTACATATAACAACTTTTCTACATTTATTTATGTTCATCATTCAAGCTCTTTCTACCATCACTTGACATACTAGGTCCATTGTATACACTAACTCTATTACACACACCTAAAGTTTTATGACAGTTAAATATACCGTTGTGCTTGGCTCCACCACAAGTTTTATTTATCATTGATTCCCTTGGCAATTTGGCCCAAGATTTTTTGGACATTGGCCATAGTTTAAAATGAACCTTATATTGACATGAAACATTGTTAGTTCACCACAAACTTTTGTGCTTTCAAATTTTTGTGTGGTGAAAGAAGGTTCTTGGCAAATTTGTGTGAAACATGTTCATAGTGATCGCCAAACATCTTGGTGGCACTTTGTTTTCATGCTAAATGTGATGCCATATGATCTAATAAACTATTTCAATTGTTGTCAAATGCATGGATGAATTAGTTGAAAATTTATGTTGAAACTGCTTCAAGTGTATGTTTTTGCTAAAATGAACCAAAAGTGCCCATGTGATCAAGTCCTTATAAGGAGTGGGTAGTTAAAAAATGACATAGCCAAATATGATTGGTTATTAGGAGGAATATTTTTAAAATCGTGATTTACATGTCAATGTAAAATTTAAAAACAATCTTATGACTCAAAGCAATGTTACATTATACTATTATTTAAAGGTATATATTTTTAAATTCTGATAAATATGTCATTGAATTGAATTTTGAAGACTTTCAAGGAGTCCATTAGGTACAAAAAATGTGTTACACTACATAGAATGTGTTTTTGAGTTCTTCATACTCATTAAATTCATATATAAAATTTGCTACATGATTGGTTGGTTTGTTTTAGCAAAAAATTTCCTCCATTGATCTTGAAGCAAGTACATCAAGTTCATAAAGTATCAAATTGAACCTTGAAGCTAGAAGTGGCCAAAACAATCAACTAAAAGACATCAACAAAAAAATAGTTTAACAATTAAAGCATGTTAAAATATATGTGCTTGAACATGCCTTTTTCCAAATTTGATCAGGATTTAGAACCATTATGCCAATTCACATTCTTTTGTCATCTTGAGCTATTTTCATTTGAACATCATCACTACTAGGGATTGTTTGAAGGACCAAAACATTTGTGATCAAGAACTTTTAGCATCAAACTATTTAAAAAGAAGGAAAATTTAAAAGAGAATTTAAGAAGGTATTATGCACATTCTTAGGAGGCTAATATGAAAAGGCCTATAAAGAAAGGTAATGGATGACTTTTTGAAAGTCATTCATTGTTTTTTCAAAACTATTTGTACAAGTGTAGGTGTTAATTCACCCTAGCCAACATAGGTGGCTATATTGATCTCGTTATTGTTAGGTGGGGGTTATTAATAGTGTTGTGCCATTATTTAATTTTTTAAAAAACTAGTAGTTCTAATTATTTGAAAAAATAAAATCAAAGAACCATTGGTTTTGGTTATTTCACAAACATGTGATTTTCATGAAAAAATCTATAAAAGAACCAATTTTTTTTGGTTACTTATTTGATTTTTCCAAAATTTGAAAATCATGGATATATAGGTCCATAATTAAATGTTGGAGTATTTTGAGAATTGTGTTTATAAAGTTTAAGAACCACTTTGATAACCATTAGTCTATTCTTATTTTAAAAAACAACTTCACAACATTAGTTATCAAGTTCCATTTAAAACCCCATTAATATGGTTGAATTTACTTGCCTTGCCGATTGTTTATTTGACCATTTTTGCTACTTTCCTCCTACAATGCATGCTCCTTAAACTTTTCCCACGCTCCCCATATGTTCCAACAATGGATACATTTACTGCCAAAGAATGGGCCACCCAAGGCCAACCAATTTTGAGTTCTTATGACCTAAAAAAAGTTATATCATGTTATTATGTAAAGTTACATTAAAAATATTTCTCACACTATGCCAAAACATGATATCCATGACTAGGTGTACATGGCATAAACAATTAACTCATTTGAAAAGGACTTAGTAATCATCATGGATGCCATGTTTTGAGTAGTGTCAAAAATATGTTACTATTCATTGAAATTCTAGACCCAAACAAGTTACAATAAACCCCTTTTATAATCACACCTATTTTAGTCACATTCTTGTTTGTGTCACACATTTTTTGATAACCATTCATTTTAGTAACAAACACCATTCATTAGAGTCATTATTGCACTCGTTAGTAGTAGAAAAGTTTTGCAAAGCTTCTTTGCAAATGTGATTATAATGAGGAAATCTGAAGGAAATATTAAGGTTCGGTAAATTGTAGTTCCCTTTCAGTAGTGTTGTTTTGTGTTCAAGTTGTGCAAACTAACAATGATGCATCTAGTTGAAAAAAAAAAAAACTTTCTAGTGGAGACAAACAAAAGATATGTGAACTTGCCAAGAAAGCAAAAAATCTTAATTAAAAAAATAAGATTGGTAAGGTATAGAAGCTAATAGGTAAAAAGTTCAAACCCCAATGTAAATTATCACATTAAAATAGGCAGAAATCATAACCTTTGTCAAATCTAATAATGAATAATAGAACTTAGAAAAACCCATGTAAGAAATGTAAACAATGGGCACCTTTACTCTAGCATAAAATAGTTGTTTTGTAAAGTTTTTTTTTTGCCTATAATCACAATTTTGTAAGGGTTTATATGAAATGTGACTATACACATTTAAACCACCACTCGTTAGTGCCACAAAAAGAAGTGGTCACCAAAGGTATGAAAAAGGTTTTACTGTATCTTATATATAAATTCATTACGTCCGTCTGTGACGGAGCTCGGGTCCGTCACATCCGGGCCCGGCGCTATTCGGAGAGCGGAATTTCCTGTTCCCAGTCTGTGGGCAAAGCTATTGGAGGAAATTAGGTTAGGACATTCTAGCACGGAACGGAGACCCGGGATAGCCGACGTCAAGAACCGGGTCCGTCACAGAAGGTCGACCAGACTCCCGGATTTCGACTGTCTGTGACGGGGCGGGGGAGGGCCAGCACGGGCGGGGGCCAGCACGGGGCGGGGGGGGGCCAGCACGCGCCCCTTGGTAAGGGGGGGGGG
>Ga0209208_10009674_pt1 | contig 12633 bp, 4 predicted proteins | sample S1TSphfallax_3_FD_187694 | JGI IMG/M metagenome (GOLD analysis project Ga0209208, IMG submission 187694) | Host-associated microbial communities from peat moss isolated from Minnesota, USA - S1T2_Fd - Sphagnum fallax MG (SPAdes) (version 2) | ecosystem: Host-associated > Plants > Peat moss >...
CAATGTTAAATGAAAATCTAGGTGGCATCCTAGTTGGCACCCAATGTTAAATGGGAGATAGCTTAATGTTAAGTGAATGTTAGTTTAACATAAAATCTTCATGATAAGTAAGTTTAAGTCTTAAATGAATAGTATGGCATTAAGGGACTCAACACTTGGGTCCCTAATGCCAAGTGTGAACGGACCTTTTGATGGCCCTTAAATCAATAAGAACCTTGGTCCAGGGCATTTCATTTTGTTAAATGACTCCATGCTGCCCAGACCCATACAGCGAAAAATTACAAAACATAATTTGCTGCTTGTACATGTTGGAGAGTTTGCCATATACCAGCCTCAGGCACAGATCTTAAATCACAAAAGGGCCTGTACTCAGGCCCTTCTCCTATACATGAATATCCATCATCCAAAAGAGGACAGATCTTAAACCTACTAGTCAAGAGTGAGAATCTCTTTACACCTCAAGATCGATGAATGTTTAGGTTCATGATAAAGTTCAACCAGTGCTTCACAATTGGTAAAGTCCACATGTGGGGAGCATTCCCAGAAGCCAGGGCCAGACTCAGCTCTTGCCTCATCCTAGGCCCCATACTTTGAGAATGCCTACAGAATACAAAAAGAGCCAAACTGGTTCCTTGGGGCCTAGACAATTGCAATCGTCTTAGGGTTGAAGCCTAGGACATGCATATAATAAAGTCTTGTATAACTGGGCCTACAAACTCCAGTCCTTACTAGGACTTGATGCTTGTAGACGCCTAGGATCTCAAGGCCCCAAGGCCTAGGACATGAGAACTTGAAGGCTTAGGACTAAACGCACATAGAAGCCTAAGACATTAGAGATCTAGGGCCTAGGAATTGAAGGATTGAGAGCTGAAGACATGAGGACATGCCCTTGGCCTTGGACATGAAAGTTGGAAAGCCTAAGACATGAGGGCCTAGGGACATTTGGAGTTTGAAATCATGTGGGGCTTTTTTTCTTGAGTTTGGGTTGATAGACTTTAAAAACTTTTATTCCAAAACAAGGTATGTCATGGCAACATTTTTGCCTACGGTTGGAATATTTTGAATCATTTTGGCCTAAGATTAGAATCTTTTTGAGTCATGTCCAACTCTTTTTGCCCAAACACTCCATCTGTGATATAAAGCTTTGTTGAATTATAAACCTCATTTTTCAACTATTATTTCCTTTCTAGTTTCTTATCAAGTTCTAATGGCCCTAGTTGATTAGGATCTCTCAAGAAACTTTGGCCCCAATTGATAAGAATGTGTGTAATGAGTTTTTTAAGTTATGAGAATAGAAAAGGAGGGTTGTAAAAGAGGAAGGAAACAAAGAGTCTTTTCGATTTTTTAGTTTAGAAAATTGTTTCATTAGAAGCTAAGTACATCACAATTTGATAATCATAATCATGTGAAATTTATTTTTTCATAGGTTCATATTGTTTATATAAAATAAAAAATTACAATATATATTTCTTGAATGTTATTTAATGCTTAAATACAATTGTCATGCTAACAACATATGTGACTAAACAACATCATAGGTTCCACAACTCCTTTAAAGAGGGTCCATATTGGTATAAATTTTAACACTTTTTAATAATTTCTTATTAAACAAACATTGTTTGACATTGAACTCCCTTAATTTGCCTTGTGTCAACAAGATTAGCCAATCTAAATAGAATTGATGTCTCGATGGTAAAAATGTTTTTATTTTTAAAACATGCATGAAAACAATGGCATTACAGCAAAACCATGTCTTTTTCATAATAATATTCTAATTAGACTAACTATAGAATCAAACGTAGTCATGTCTATGACTAAAATGACTAACTATGTTCATTTTGAGTAAAATGAAATGTAGGTGTGTCCATTGTGACTAATTACAACTATCTGTCTTGTCAAATTGGACAATTGCTATACAAATGGCAAATTCATTGTTTACGTGCATTCTAAACCTTGACTAATGTGACTATTCAATGAGTCGTTCATACACATGATTATAATGTTATGTTGTGATGTCACCTATGCCACCTATCAAGTAATTAAAATTTTGATTCAGTAGGTACCTACCTACCTACCTACCTACTAAATATCTATAACCAAATCAAATTTTAAATACATTATGTAATTATCTACAACTTGGTGTGTAACTACTAAATATTTACCAAATTAAAATTGAATTTCATCTTCATTATCACATTATTATGTAAAGACATATTTATGGATGATTATGATGAAATCTAAAATTGTAATGGTTTAAAATATAGTCCTTTTGAAAATTTTGACAACTTTTGACTCATTATTTTTTGTGGGGATCAAAATATAAGGTAAAAAAGGATTACAGTAAGGATTAGCCCTTTTCATCCTATGTGGTACACTTTAAAAGATTTTCATCCTTCATCAAAATTTGACACATAACACTATGAGAATTTTTGGATTTAATTTCTTTTTAATATTGATTTCCATCATCTATTAAGGTGAAAAAAAATTTAAGGTGTACCACACATGACGAAAAAGGTTTAGTTTTTATTGCAATCATTTTTTATTTTATATTTTGATCCCCATAAAAAATGATGAATCAAAAGTTGTCAAAATTTTCAAAAGGACTATATTTCGGACCATTACAATTTTAGATTCCATCATAATCATCCATAAATGTGTTTTTACGTAATAAAAAAAAATTAAGTCATTTTTTTTTTTTAAATGACACTCTGACAAGCTTTTGGTACACCTTAAAGAAACTTGGACCCATTATGATTATTAATGATGGTTTGAGATTATGACATGTGGCACAATAAAAATTGTCACATGCCATATTAATTGAATTTTGAAAAATAAATTAAAATAAATAGTTACTTTAATAGTTGGGTAGGTCGATACATAGCTAAAGGTAGGTAGGTTGGTGGGTCCTAAGACCTACATACCTACATACCTACCTACCTACATAGGTAGGTAGAAAAATAGGACCTATTCATCTATGTAGGTAAGCAAATAGGTAAGAAAGTACAAGATTATGTGAATTAAAAAATAGTCATGTAAATATATTTTTTATTTTATGTTTTGTTTTTAAGGTTAAACTTTTTTGAACTCATCCCAAAATGGCACATGTATTTTAATGTGAAAACATAAGAAAAGAAACCTTATTTATATAGTTTGTGACATGACATTCAAATATAAAGCATATGGGCTGAATCCTTTAGTTGTTTTAGTTGCAAATTAAATTGCAACTACAGAAAAATTTCCCACATACTTTGTGTTTTTTTTTCATTATGTAAATCATACAATCAAATAGTAATTTATCTGATTTTATCTAAAATAATTATCAGAAAACTAAGTTTTTGAATTATATATTTGATAATCAAATATTTGAATTAATTAACCAATGAACAATTTTATTTAAATTTAATTTAATTAAATGTTAATTCATTTTAATTAAATAAAAATTTTGAAATATCAAATTGATTCATTTAATATCTTAACTAGTTACTTCAAACAATTAATTATTTAATTTTAGATCCTTTATTATGAAATGATTAATTATATAAATTCATATAATTAATCATTTATTTATTTTTTAAATAGTTATTTGAATTAACTAAAAAATTAATTATTTGAATCAAATTAATTTATAATTCATTATTAGACATTAAAAATCTAATATGAATTTGGGTAAAAATCATCAAGGTGTAAATAGGCATATGCATATGTACACTTGAATTCAATTTTTAATATAATATACACATTCATTTTAGTTTCACATTTCAATTAGTGATATGTATCCATATAATTAGTTTGTTAGTGAACTCAAATTATTAATGAACTGGTAATTAATGATGAAAATAAAAATATCTTAATTAATCACTATAATTCGTTATTAAATATCCACAATTCAGATAAATATTTATCTAATTATTATTTGATAAAAAAAAATCATACATCCATATTATTTAGTCTGATTAATATAATTAATTAATTAATTAATTGAAAATTAATTATATGAATTACACTTATTTATTATAATTAATGGTGAATTATTTAGTATAGTTAATAGGTTCATAATAATTAAATTTATTAAGCGCAATTAACATTTAATATTCAAATTATTGAAACAATAATTTTTTGTAAAATATTACATATGAATTTGTATCCTTGTTAAGTTATAAATTGTTGCACATAGTCATAACATAGTTGAACATTAATAGTTCAATAATGCCACACTAGTGGCCCTATTTGTGGTATCAATGGAAATCATAGTAAAAAATTAATTGCAAATGTATCCCATAATGGGCGGTGGAAATGCAAACACATGGCATGATCATATGTATATATATTGTCCATTAATTACAACATAGATTGTTATATCATAAGCACATTTACAACAATTCCAAAATAGTTGTCACATTTAACTATAGTTCAACTCATCAAAAAATCAAACATGGTTAATTACATATTTATGTACAATGCGTACAAATTATCATATAGAAGACCCATTTTCAATTCACTTACAATTATAATATAATTAACTGACTTTTAGATGTGACAATTTATTTATTAATTCCCCATATTTGTAAGGGGATAATTGCATAATGGTTGTAATACCAAAAGGTTAGTTACACAATAATTGTATACAAGTTGGTTTTTGAACTCTAATTGTAAGGCAACATGGTTTTGGTAGATGTAATTTCTCATAGTGATATTTTTTGCCTTCCTACTAACAATTGCCAAGTGGTTTGCTAATAGGTAGGTTTAAGAAGACAATTTATCTAACCACCATGGTTAACTAGGGAACTTATAAAATCCAATAATTTTTTTTTTTTGACCACTTACCATTTAACCTTCATTGTGTGTTGGTGGGTGCTTGGTCATTTTAGCCATAATAAGGAAATCATTAAAAATTTATTACAACAAAATCATATGAGTGTGATTAGTTTTTTAGTACAACCTAACCAATGTTTTCGTTTTCAAATTTGGTAAGTGGCATAAAAAGCTAATCTTTGGCACTTCATATTTTTCAAATTGGCAACCCCCCAAATTTTTTGGGGTGTTCAAGTGATTATATATGGTTGTTGAAATAGACTACATAGTCAAAATTTTAGCATTAAATTGAAAGTCATCCCATGGGATTCTATGTATCCAAAACTACATTCAAGTGGAATACAATGTGAGAAAAATGGAAACTACATGCAAAAATTAGTAAACAACAAAACTAGCTACACGTAAAATCTCCTAGGCAATTGAACATAAAGATCTTGCCCATTGTAATAAAAGATCACCTATAAAAACCAAACCAAACCAAACAAGAATGATAAGTCAATTTGAAATGAAATTCAAGTTGCAAAACATCAAAATGGTATACAAGAAAGCACTTCATACCATTAAGCCTAGCAAATCAAAGTGAAATAATTCAAGCAATGCAAAGTTCATATTGGAAAACACATGAACAACCCAAAGTGCATGGAGGGCTTACAATTTAAGGAATGGATGTCTATTGCTACTCAAGAACTATGTTAAGTCTATTCAATGTCTATACTTTGCAACATTCTAAGTGTTCATGGCTATAGAAAAGAAAAGTGTCCAAAGGAATAAAACTTCTAGGTGAACATCTTTAAAAAAAAATCCAAATGCATTGTCACCAATTTGTAAACTTGCTATTTTTGAAACTCAAATTTGAAAAACATTCATCATCTTTTATATTGCCCATAACCATGGCCATTAACAATTCAATGAGTTTTAGCCATTCCAAAAATTGGCAAGAAAGAATTAGTTGTTGACCAAAATTTAGTGTAGAGATTACAATCAAAAGGAGGTATCATGGTAGCAAGGTGATGGAAGACATGTAGTTAGCTTGAAAAAAAATGAATACATTGCACTACGCTAATAATACATCATCATGTAATGCAAGATGAACACTTGTTAATTTAAGCTAGGGTCAATGCAAGATAATCAAATTGAAGCTAAACGCATAATAATATTATGCAACAAATATACACCAAACATACAACAATGAATTTTGAAGTGCTTACATATGGACAATTATGGGATCATGTTCTTCAATATAAAAACATTTTTGTTTATCATTTTCATTCCAAACATGTTATAAGGATTCAATATATGATACATCAAAGAAAAATAAACTTATATCCAAAAAACTTGTGAGAAAAATCTTAATGAAAAATTCATAAGCTTTTGAATGACTAGATTTAGACCTTTAAAAAAAAGGTCCCTAGTTCATTCACTTTTTGTTGAATTTTTTAATTTTTTTCCTAAGATGTATGTTAAAGAGGTGTCTAGGTGGGTGGTTTTTTCAATGGATCATATTTCTTCAATTTCCATCACATTGTGCACATCAACCAAAGGTACCATCAATAAACTAGATAAATTTAATATTACAAAATGAATTTATATGGAATGTTGTATGTGCCAAAAACCCATTGTAACTTGCAACTACATGCTAATATGCTTCCCATTTATGAATAATGTGTTTTCAAAATGTTCAATTGTGCCAAAAACTATATATTCAACTTTAAGTTGCACCTTAAATTGTGTGTAAATCACCTCAATATCATTCACAATGTCTTGAATAGGGGATCTATGTTCAAGTTCTTGAATGAGGTCAAAAGTAATAGCAAGGCATTATTGTTTCACAATTTCAATTACATTCAACCAATTGACCTTTGAACAAAACTTAGAGTCCTAATTAGTGTGTCAAACTTATAAAACACATACATGCACACCGCAAAAATCTAAAATCCTACATATTTCACATTGAAACTAGGAGAACAATGATCCAACCATATGTAAAGGATCATATTGGTGATTCATAAATGCAAAGAAAATTTGTAACACATTTAACTTTCACTAATCTTCTTAGTTGTTGTCTTCATTTATTCGATCGAAAACTTGGCATGTTTCCAAAAAAATTGCAACCAATTAATATGTCATGCAAAATAGTTCTTCATAAACCTCTTGATGACAAGTTTGCAAATTGTGCACTTAGAAATGTGGTTGGGAAACGTGGTAGGAAGGACATTGAGGATGTTGGAAAGACCCCAAAAAATTGCTTTTGAGGCAACGAGGACTACTCAAAAAGATATCATGGGTGCTAGAAATATTAATGTTTTAGTAGGTGAGAATTAAATATAATATTTAAAAATAAGTCGAAATGAAAATAATTTCATGAAAAATCTATATTATGATGTATTATTAATATTTGGTAACTAATTATTTTTAAATTATTTATTTATCGTTGTTGGTACTGCGAAGCAACATGTAGCCCAAATGGATTTACATACATCTTCTATATAAGTTTGTCACAAGGGTTGACAACATCCATTAAATGACAAATGAAAATATCATGAACTTAGGCAAACTTTGACAAAGATCACAAGCATTCAATCAAGGGTAAAATACAAATTGAAATTTGAAAAGTCCCAACATCACACATAAGTTCTAGGTTGGCTTTTGTTGTAGCATTGGGTCCCTACTCATCAAATATATGCATAATGAGTGATTTATAATCTACTAAGAAATTGGTTTAAAACAACATTCAATTTTTTTGAACATGTTTATTTTTTCACAAAATCTCAAGGGCCTTCAACTCTAAAAATTCAATCAGTTTAAATCCCTCCAAATAACATTTAAGTTTCTATGAGTAGTTATTTTTACTTGATTGCAAGAGATGCTTGATTTTTGCAATGAAATATAATCAAAATAGAATTTGCATGGTCGAATTGTTTTGATGTGCATCACAACAAGTGCACACTTAACATGAAGGGCACATGTTTTTCTTTCAATTGCACTATAATAACCTTCACCCATTACAATGTTTTTATATGTCATTTGCTCCAAACCAAATCCATTTTGAAGCCAAATCAAACTATTAAAACCACCATATAGGAGCAAAGAATCCATGAAGTTGAAACCTTTAACAACTTGCTACAACAACATAAGAATTGAAAGTCATTTCTAACTTGCACAATGTACATGTGGACTAAAATCCAAGGCTAATTTTCAATGGTAATCACTTCATCATGAGAAAAAGAAACAAATTAGGTAGACTTGAATTGCAATCATTCAAGTATATTGAAGGACGAATATGTTTTAACCATGTTCCAACCAATGTTGTCAATATAGTTTCTTAAGCACTTTGAAAAAATCAAAAGACTACTTACAACCTTCAAAATTTATGATACATCACCCTTGTTTGAGGAAATGGAAAACCATGACAAAAGGCACGCATTTCCTCTTCAAAGCTATGTATGGTCACCATTCCCAACATGTTAGGCCAAAAGAACCCACCCATGAAAAACAACAAATTACAATCTTTGCATGTTGGTTCGTGGAACTCATGTAATATTGATCAATGACCACCTTCAAATGGAAAACTTGTTGCTTTGCAATGACCTACATATTTTTACAATCTATCAAACTAAGGAGCAAGTAACTTTTTTATATTCTTTATTTTGTTCTTAATTATGCATCTCACCTATGTCATCTTACCACATGACCAATAACAATTTCAATCCAAAGAAGTTTAATAACCCAAACATCCGAGAACACCCAATTGAAGAACTCCCCCTCCCACCAAAAGTTTTTTCGGTGGAAGAGTTTGAACTAGGTCAACATTTGAAATCAATTCATCTTTAGCATTAATGCCAAAGTTCAATGTTCTTGCAATTCCTTTTGACATAAGGCATTTACTTTTATGTAAGATGTTTTAACACAAGTGAACTTTCACTTGGAATGATGCTCATGAAGGTGTCGACGACCCATCACCCAATTGAGTGGATGCATTGCCACCATGCTCACCTAAAGTTGGGGCACACACAAACCTAGAAGGAGATGAAGAGAAGGGCATGCGAGATTTAAAATTGAAATATTCAGGAATATTCAAATAAGACTCAAGTAACTTGCAAAATATAATGAGGAGTAAAGAGGCGATGATTTTTATTTTTAAAAGCAAGCAAGGATGGAACATAACATTGAGAGAGGGGAGAGAGAAGTGATGGGTCTTGATTATATTGCAAGCTAGAGAGGTGATGGACATGACCACCAAGGAGGATCATATTGATGCCTTCCCACATGGTGATCCAATCATGACATCTAACAACTAATGGCCTTTGCAAAAGTGGCCACAAAAGAATCAACTCATGATAATTCATGTGAACCCTAACACATCAAAACTAATCAAAAGTAGACAATTTCAGCTCAATCCAACAGTCCATAATAGCTCAAGGAGGAAGAACACCCATTTTTCTGCACAAAAAAAACCCTAAATTGTCAAGGACCATTATCAGTTTAGATACCAATATGGTTGTCCAACATTTCGTAAAACCGAGAATTCTGAAAAGGTGTAAAATAGACCCCTTTCCTTAATTTCAAATCCTATCATATTCTGACTGTCAAAACCGCTTTGAGACATTATTACAAAACATTTAAGGCCCTCCACATTCTAGCAGTGTTTTCTTATGCTACAAGCTGTCTTTTCTCCATATACCAGTAAGTGAAATATGCCAGCATTTTAAGAAGGTGTAAGTAGAATTCATTAATGCAATGAGAGTACCAAGAATCTTGTGTATATGTAGGCAGCGGAATACAAAAGAGTAGGATTTCTTACGGGGCGGGAAGGACGCGCCTTTTCGTCAGCTCTTTTTGCCAGGACTCGATGGCTTGGGTTTGTATCTTTCCGTTACATTCGATCACATTTCCGTCATAAAGAACCGGGAAGCTAATCATAGGTGGCAAATGCACGGCGCATCAGCGTCTTCATCATCTCCCAACTCTGACCAAATCCTTCCAATGCTGTTTTGCACACGAACCCAATGAATGACTTCCAAACAATGGGTTGTAGCAAAATCTTCCTCCCCTCCGAGTCCTTCCTACGATGGCTTGGATTCCATGGAGGATTGAAGTGTACAAGAGTACAGCTGGGAAGAATGCATACTGTAGTAAGTACAGGGGGCAGCTTCAACACATGTACATTTCAGCAAATTAAAAAAAAAGTAGTATTGTCTAAGCTATCAAGGAACTACTATAGCATCTAGGATTGCAGATTGAAGGAATTTCATATTATAATTTTGCATGTTGGGCGATTCTTTGATTTTATTAAGAACTTGAATAAGTCCATGATACAAAGGAGCCACACCCAACTCCTATTCCAAAACCACATGAGAAAAAAAAGTTAATATAGAAAGGTGATATGGCATGCAATCATTACATAAAATTTATGTTTGAATTATATTTTTGAATATTGTAATTTATTTTTATATTTACTCAAGGTTAATAGAAAGCAAACATGCAAATTATGAATTTTATAATTTATTTTTACATCAATCCAAATGATGATCTCAAAACCATATAAACCAAATGATGACTCTTTCAAAACTTCCAATCAAGGGTCATAATAGTTCTTTGATTTTGAAAATGTCATTCAAAGGTATATACATATATACATACCCTACCCTACCTTTACACGTCAATTCCAAGTTCCAACAAGGGAAAACCTCCCAACAATGGTTATTGTGTTGGCAGGTTCTTTTTTTCATAACCAAGGTGGCAAGGCCCTTGTGAATTTTTATTTATTTTTGGTCTCTCTCACAAGGTATAAATAAGAATATTTTGAAATTTTGCCAAAGCCCATATTTTATATCAATTTGCTTGTTAAAGCAATACCTAATTACAAATTTCCCAAGCTACTTTTTTAAATATATAATACCCGCTTGTTATGCATAAGGGTTGAGTTTAAAATAAGCTACGTGAGACCAACCTAATAACCATGTAGTATAATATAAAGTAATTTTCGTTACCTAAAACTTATTCCACCTCCCAAATCTTCATTTCTAGTACATTTCTCACAATCGTCAACTCACAATGATCAAATTCAAGCTAATGAAGGGAGCTAAAATTGGAGAAGTGCAATCAAATGAAAAATGACAACTCAAAAGCTCTAATCTTTTGAGGATTCAAGAACTTGTTGAGACAAGACATGGAAAGGCAAGAATCTATTTCTAGTTTTCATAAAGCAATACTCAACCCATAAGGGTGTTGGCAGGACTTTACAAAACTTATATAAGACAAGTAGGGTATATGTTCAATTCTCAACCAATTTCAGACCTCACAGGTTGATTATGGATAAATGACCTTTGGACCGTTTTGATAACCAGCCATTTTCTGAATAATTGACCAGCACTGGTAATAACAAGTGTTGAGCAAGTACCTCCTTTGATGGGTAAGAACCGTGGATCCAGTTCTAGTTAGTAGAGTTTTTCTTAAAGTCATCCTGTCTTCACCCTGTCTTTGGGCCTCTTTTCACCCCCTATCCCCTCTTTGAGTGAGGTCCGCAAAGTAAGGAAGTTTTTATTAAACCTGGGTATGAAATGTTGAAACTAAGCATTTAGTGCACAAGGTTCGAGGTAATTATAGTAGTTGTACATGTAGGAGCAGTGAAAATATGTGTAGCAGCAGCGGAGGTGGTCAAGAAAAAGGAAAGACGGGATCAAAACCGATGAAACTCAGTTTGGCACAAAAAGTGGTGCATTTCTGAGTTTGACCCCTTCCTCCTTGAAGGCTAATGTACTTTTTTGCAGGTTTTTTTTTGAATCTCACTCGGTTTTGGACCAAACTCAAGGTACTGGTGTGGTGTTATGGAAAACTCTAGTAAGAACAAGATTTTGAATCAACATTAATTTTCAAAATTCAACCCAGAACTGGATTCTTGATTCTATTTATTGTGCGGAATTGGAACCAGAGCCGTGATGCATATTTCTAAAAATAACATGGATTGAAACCAACCCTTAACAAACAATTAGTAAGAAGTAAGAACCAGATGCAACCCACGACTGATTTTCAGAACCAAAACATTTTGTTGAGAAGAATCACACAAACCCAGACAATTGCAAATGTTTGTTTTCAAAATCTTGGTTTTGGTAAAGGACTGCACCAACAGTCAACAACACTGGTAATAACATTCATATTAAAGCAATGTAATGACACAAACAAAACAGGTACGCCCCCAGTTGATTTTGCAATAACTTTCAGGCAGTTAAGAATTTCAGGCAGGACACTCATCATCATCATCATTATCAGTTTGCAGTGGTGATAATGGTCAGCAGCAGCAGGTGAATGCAGCTGCATCGGCAATCAGTTTCACCATACAAGATATCAACTCCATTTACAGAGTATAAGTACATGACCTCAGGCAGGCAGCTAGCAGAGCTACTTCATCCTCTCTTCCATGTGCTCAATTCCTTCCTGCCATTCTTAGGATGCATAAATGGAGCACCAGCAGCTGTTATTGCATGCAAGCGGCTCCAAAGTTTGTCGCTTTGCATTACGTAAGGGGAGAGGGAGGATGGAGGGGGCTTTTTTTCCCTTGTTCCCAATGTGTGTGTTCCCATCCGGTTCCCCAAGTTCTCAACTTGTTCCCCAAGACAAGTTCTGAATAGCACCCCAGTTTTATCCCATATGGTTTGCCCAAAGTTTGACCGTTTCATGTATAAACTGAAAAGGTGGGCCATAGGAAGCAAATTTGTTTCTATTTTGTGATTGACGGTCCAAAGAGGTGCTTCTATTGTGAAGTGCTCAATGTTCTTTAAAAAAATGGTGATGTGCCAATCAATATGGCTCCTTAAAAAAAAA
>Ga0209208_10009675_pt1 | contig 12633 bp, 13 predicted proteins | sample S1TSphfallax_3_FD_187694 | JGI IMG/M metagenome (GOLD analysis project Ga0209208, IMG submission 187694) | Host-associated microbial communities from peat moss isolated from Minnesota, USA - S1T2_Fd - Sphagnum fallax MG (SPAdes) (version 2) | ecosystem: Host-associated > Plants > Peat moss >...
GACTTTCAGTAGCAAACTTCAAAGATAGGTGCAATGTTGATGGAGTTGCTATCTGGATCCTTTTTGCTAGGTTATGGAGGTGAGTTTGGGAGATCCAGTGAAGATGAATATAGGACAGGGGAGACAGCCAGTCCCTCCTCTGTGAACAATGGTGAGGCTATTTCCGAGGAGGATCCTTACTTTGGTATGTTTGATGATCAAAGTCCAGGAGAGCCAAACAGTGACTTCTTGTTTGATGATCCAGAGCCGCCTGCTGAAACATCAGGCGGTGACTGGGGATTTGGTGATTGGGAAGAATAACTGATATAAGAGAAAGGAGTAGATGGAGGCACAGGAAAATCAAAGGTTGTTTGAGAGTATGGGGAAATAAATTGCAGAGGAACAGGTTGAAGCTAGAAAGGAAGCCAAATAAGATGTGTCCATAAATTTCCAATGAGCAATTGAGATATACTTCAACAAGAGCTCTTAGACTAGTTCACTTTTTCACATACCAGGTACACAGATAACAGTTAATTGTTTAACCCCTTCCTGTCCGAGTGAGATGTAGTTTGTCAAATATGTATGTTAGAAACAGTTTCATCTCATCTGTATGGTCTATCATCACCCCATATTTCTTTATGGGAAGTAGACTTCTCCTCTTATTGGACTAACATACCATCAGATACAGTTTGCTATTTCATATTATGATATCTTGGTGTCCATCCTCTGTTTTCCGGGTGTCGATTGGAGTCTACTCCAAGAGGCCCTCACACCTCTCCACCATGACCAGAGTGACTTGGAGTGGTGACAAGTGCCTGCATGGCACGATTCCAGCTGCCTTGCCTTGTTTTGCCTCCGAGGCAATATGGCATTTTGTGGTCTCCCAATGTTCTAGTGCACAGTCATCAGGCATTCCAGCTCCCTGATTCAATCAAAAGCTTCAGGGCATGCCTTTTATTCTTCAAATCCACATTGACTTGTGCTTTGAATTCAAGGAATGACAATTCATACTTGACATACTCTCAGTTCTCATCTAATCTACTTTTTACCAAATTCATTGATACATGGGGCTGGGAATTAATGTTGTCTATGCTTGGATCTAGAATGCCACAATATCCTTGCAACATGTTAACCCAAATGTTGCAATGGGCGGGTTTTGGCTTCCTAGAATAATCACATGTCACAAAAAAAGGGCTTCTACCCATTACCCTTCCTGATGATAGCTTGCATGCATGCTTCATTGATTTATTGCCCTTTGATGATAGCTTGCCTGTATGCTTCATTGATTATTGCCCTTTGTGCCTTCTGATGTACAACAATGCAACCTTTTTTTGACATAGTAATAGTCAATACCTCATGATCTGCCCTCATTTCAAATTCAGCCTTTTATTGGCTACTCTGTCTTTTTTGGATCAATATATGATTATGCTCTTATGATTGTAGCTGGTTGGGGCATTCAACTCCCCACCACATGTCCATGTTGTGCTCCTTGTTCTCCTATTTGGGCTGCCCCTAGTGATGCTAGGGTTTGCAATGCTTGCATAACTTGGATTTGTTGCAATGGATTCCATTGCCTCATCATATTGATGGTTGGAGACTCATCCAACCCTCCTTGCAATCTAGCACACAAGCTCACCAAGTTGCTAAATAATACATTGTTAATTAAACTAGGCACTTGACCAGCTTGAAGTTCAACATTCACAATAGGACCACATTGCAAGTAATTCATGTCATGGGCCCCTTGAGAATTTACACCACTAGAAAGAATTGTAGGGAGGCTATATTAGGCATTGAGAAACTTGGTTTACTAGTATTACTAATTGCCACCACTTGCAATTTACTATGAGTTGTGGTAGCATCATCTCCAGGGTTTGACTCATCATAGCCTAAAGATTCTTGCCCATCAACTTGGTCTGCTTCAAAGTTAGTGAGGACATTGTTCCAATGAGAATCAGCAATATCTAGGGCTATGATGTTTGCTTTGTTGGCAATTGGTTTTGACATTTTCTAGGGAAAGGATGATGCTCTCACTGTCCACATGTACAAACTCCTTGGAAGTTCACCTTTCTACAAATATGTGAAACATGAACCACATGCCCCAATTTATCCCAAACAAACAAGTTATGTAGTTACAACCAAGAAAGGTTCAATGTGAACGCCCTTATGAAGAACTTTCAACAATACATATGAATATTGTCCTCACTATGAAAGATAGGAAAGCAAGAAAGAAACTCACCACACAAGTAATGTACCTTTAGCCATTATCATTAAGGGTGATTATGTCAATTAACTTAAATGTTGCTATAGTAACCTTGCAAATACTATGACTTATCAATAAATATAATCCACAAGTCATGACAACATCCAACACTTTGTCAAATAAGGTAGAATGTTGACAAGTTATTGATGAGGTTCAACAATAATTCATCCAATTCCCAATAATTGTATGTGATATCTAAAACCCTAATTGATCACTGTCAATTTCAACTAACATTGAAACTCCTAGCTATGTAGGGGGGTCTATGCATAATAAAGGAAATCAATGCAAAATTAAAAGGAATAAAATAATAAACAAACCATAAATAAATCAAAACACATCTCCCTTGAGCAAAACAACCCTCCCATGCTCAAAATAAACCTCCCTTGTTCAAAACAAATCTCCTTGGAGCAAAACAAACCTTTGATGTTCAAAACAAACCTTCAAATCACACTTATCAACCTATAATCAACAAATCACACATCTTTTTAACCTTGCAACAACTATGGGGGATCTAAAATTGTTTTCAAGCCCTCAATGTATGCCTTTTCATTCCTTTCTCCAAGTATGTAGCATTTCCACAACCTCTCTTAGTGTTTGACAGCCTATTACAAACCTTTTCTCACCTTTCTTTACAACTTAAACGCACAAATGGGAGGTTTACATGTTTTTCTCAAGTCCATTAAACATACCCTCTCATATCGTTATCTAACTTTAAAACACAAATGGGAGGGTTATAAATTTGGACATGCCCTAGCAACAAACCTTAGATCTCACCTCTTTCCATTGTTAGTACACTAGTAAAAAACCTCTCTTTTCCAACTACATTTCCAACTCCTTTCCAACTATAATTTCTAGTTGAAAACAACAAACTTAGTTGGAATATATTATTTGTAACTGAAATCTATTATTTGCAATTGAAAACCTTGGTAATTGATAAGTACAAGTTGAAAGTGACATTTCAATTGAAAACGTTAGTCACGTGTCAACACCACATCAATCGCCATTTCAAACCATTTTAGTTGTGAATGACATCAACTATTATAGTTGAAAATCATTTTCAACTTGAACAATAAGGTGGATGAACTTCATTCAATGACATTTCATGATGTCATGAAAATTGTATTTCAATATTAAAATAAATTTTATATTTATATGAATCGTTCAATTTAAAAAAGGAGGATATTTTGACATTGGATTAAGGAAATAATGACACATGGCAATGATCAACTATTTTTAAATTAAATATTTTGATAAATAACATTAATTTAGATCATCCATCTTGCATCCAATAAGATTTTGACACATGGACATAAACTTTATATTTCGATAGGCCTACCTACCAACCTACCTACCTATTTGATTAAATTTAGGTACTTATGTACGTACATAGGTAAAATATTTACCAACCTACCTAAAATCAGCTAACTAGGTAGTTAAACTACCTACCCATCGAAACCTATTTATTAAATAAACTAATTTAGGACAATCATTTTTTAAATTTAATTTTCAGGGTTAAACCATTTTGATTAGCTCATCCCAAATACCATTTGTTTTATAAAAATGGTTGGTGCATTTAGTTATATAATTTGCAAACTTGAAACATGTGATAAAAAATATGGGACAAACATTTTAGTTACATTTTAGTTGCAACTACTACGATAAACATGTTGATATTTTAAGGACAAAGACTTATAAATCTTTGTACATTGTTTTGTTGCTTTTGGAGCTCAAAAGCATTTTGTAACCCTTCATTTGGTGCATTTATGCAACAAACATTGTTCAAATTGATGAAGGCATGAATAAGATATGTCTTTTCCAAATGAAGGGGGTCATGGGCATGATGTGGGTTGGCACATATGACCAGTTTGCATTTTACAGCTTAAAATTTTTGGGCGCCAATTTATTATTTTTGGCCTTCAAAAACATTTTGTAAAGTTTCAAATGGCGCATTCAATGCAACAAAAATTGCTCAAATTGATGAAAAATGAACAAGATATGCCTTCTCCAAGTGAAAGGGGTCATTGGCATGATGTGGGTTGGCACATATGACTAGTTTGCATTTTAGAACTTAAGATCTTTGGATGTCATTCTTTTGTCTTTGCATTTCAAAAAGGTTTTCTAAAACTTCAGATGGTTTATCCAATGCAAAAAAAATTGTTCTAATCAATGAAGGAATGAACAAGATATGCATTTTCATGGGGGTCACGGGCATGATGTGTGTTGGCACATATGTCTAGTTTGAATTCTAGAGCTTAAGATCTTTGGATGTCACTCTATCATCTCTGCATTTCAAAAAGGTTTTATAAAGCTTCAATTGGCCTTTCCATAGTTTTTTAAATTGTTCAAAACAAAAATAATTCACTTGGTTCACCTATGGTAATGAAATGTTTTCCAAAAAAGACAATAAACTTAAAAAATATGGTAAAGGTTTGGTGATAGGCGTGTCTATCCTATCCATTAGTTATGTTATACTAAGATAATCCACCTACTAGTTATATTAAATATTAAATATATAAATATCTAACAAATAAAAAAACCTATTATCATCATTATATGATAATAATAATAGTAACTATTAATATTGATATTTTATTTTATCTTGTTGGATATTATTTATAATTGTAAAAATTAAAATTTTCAAATAATAATATTAATTATAATAATATATTTAATTATAATTTAAGTAGTTATTTATGATTAATCCTATAATTGATGGTAGTAATCATATAAAATAATACATAAGTTTGATTTTTTTTAAATATTAATTTTACGATATCTTGCCAAACATTAATGGTAAATATGGTAATTAATATTGTGCATAATAATAATCAATATTAATACATAAAATATAATCAATAATAATACAAATATACATTAGTGTTAATATAAATCATATTTATAATTGAATATTAGTTATATGAAATAATTTCAATTATAAAATATATTTTTATTAGTGAATAATGGTTGATAATATTAATATTGATAATGAATTATAATTTATACATAATAATAATATATACCTATGTTATACTAATTTAAATGAAATATAATAACATATATATATAGCTAGTAAGTAGGTACATATTAATTAATTAAAAGTTAAACCTACCTAATTAATAGCTACCTACTAACTACTTATTAAAGACCTAGCTACTTAATGTTATAAATACACACTAATTAAGTACCTAACTACTAATTAAGGTAAGTAATTGGTTAGGTATCTACTTATTAATAATTAATAGGTACCTAATTTAGGCATGACCTACTATATTTACAAATAATTCATATAATTGAAAGATAGTTGTGACAAAATTGGAATTAATACATTAGTCCAAAATTACATTTCATATTTATCATCCATGCCTATGTTTTTTACTAACCAAAATAATTGGACATAGCACCCATCTTGGGATGTCGTCACTTTCTTAGTCCAAGCTTCAACTATAATTCAACTGTAGCACCTATGGATATTAGGAATATTCCATGACTATCCTTTTAGTTGAGACTTGGGTTCGATTGTCTACCAAAATAGTTGACATTTCAATTTGCTTGGTAGGACTAAATTTTAATTAAATAATATAAAAAATTGCAATTGAAACATAGTTGAAAATGACATGTAATTAGGTGACAATTACCACCATCGTACTTCTCCACAACTTTCAAAGACTCCATTTGGGAAAAGGACATTTTGTTCAACATAAATGCTAGGACAAACATTCTATGTATTTTTACTCAAATGAAGTTGCATGCAAGAAGATTTTAATTTGAAAACTTCCTAATGTTTGAAGATCTCATTTCAAATCTCTCCTACTTTGTTGGTATATGTCACAAAACAAAACATCAACAAGAAAACCATCAAACATTTCACAAACTTTCTTCAACCTTTCACTTATTTGGGATATTCGAAAAACAAAATGTTTGGCTTCAACAAATGATTATTTTCTTCTATGCAAAAGACTTTGTTAATTTTTGTATCAACACAATGTTCTTTCTCTTGCTTGGTGTGGGCCCGTAACCTATTGGGAACAACTAAAAAACAAGGGAAGTTTAAAACATCAACATTTACGAAAAAATGCAATTGTATGGAAATGAGAAGGAAATAAATCGCATGGGTTGAATATGTTGCAAACTCAAATCATAACTATAACTTGTAGCGAATCAATTCCAACCTTCAAAGTTTTTGTATGCATTCAAAAATTTGATAGAAGAAAATGAAAAACTATTCAAAACCATTCCAATATATGCTATCTCCTAACCCTAATGTAGCCACCACTTAACCCCGACCTAACTACCATTTAACCCTAATGTACTTTAACTTTAATAACCACCAACTAACCTTAATCTAACCACTATTTTAAAACCCTAACCACCACCATTCAACCTAACTTAATTATTACAACAATGTGAATATTATTCATCCTTTTGATGAATGTTTAACACATTTATCAACTTTGGGTCCATTATAAACAAATTATATTTTCATTAGTGAAAAACCCCCCTTTTTCAACCACAATATTGTTTCTAAGCATGGGTTTTGGAAGTTTATTGATGATGGTTCAACAATTTCAAATGATGAAAATGAAACAATGGACTACAATGAGAAGGCAACCAAGGCATTTGCACTACTTTGTGAACATCTCATGGATGCACAACTTGCACACATTCAATATTGTGAAAATGTCAAGAGTGCTTGGAAAACATTTTGCATTGTTAGGAAATGAAACACATTGGAAACAAGTTGTTTCTTCAAAGGAAATTTTTCAATGTCAAAATGTAAGAAGGGAAAGATTTGCTTGCGCACATCAACATGGAGAAGGCGTTAGTCGATCAATTACATTCCATTGAAATAATGATTGAGGACAAAGATGTGTACATGTTACTTTTCATGAGCTTTCCCTCATCTTTTATAAACTTGGTCATGAGTTTGGAGTCTATGTCCACCAAGGATGTGGACCTTCAATTCATTGTTGTTCGATTAATTCGTGAAGTTTCCAAGAGAAAAGAAAATGAAGTTATAAAAAATGTTGCATTGCTTAACAATTTATAAGGTAAAGGAGAAGGTCTATTGAACTTTTGTAGAAAATTGGGACACTTTGTGAAAAAATGTTTGAAAAAGAAGAATGATGAAAAGGAAAAGGCAAAACCAAGCTTGTGAAAATAAAAAACAAATGTTTGTTGATGCATTAAATGCCAATGATCGTATTGTGTATGATTGGATCATTGGTTTCAATGCAACACAACACATGACATTTGAACGAAAATGGTTTACCATTTATGAACCCATTGTTCCACAAAGAGCATACATGGGTGATGACACCATTTTGGAGGCCATTGACAAAGGGAACATCAAGGCTACCATGCAAGTTGTAGGTAAAGTGTTGTTCACAACCATCACTCAAGTTCTTTATGTTCCAAAAATGAAAAATAATGTCATTTATGTTGGCAAACTCATTTTCAAAAAGCTTGAAAGTGGAGTTTGGTAAGGATGGTCATAAGGTGAACCATGGTGGTAGAAGCACAAAGGGAAAATAACTTATCTTTTCAATGTTAATGTTCAGCAAATTCTTTGAGCCACATTTTGGCACCAATGACTTGGCCACCTCAATATGGCAAGCCTAAAGGAGTTGGATAAAATGGTCAATGGCATGAACTTGAAGGACATGCCATTGCACCATGTGTCTGAAGGATGCATTGGTGGTGAGCACCAAAGGACATCTTTATCCAAAGATGAAGCGATGACGACTTCAAAGCTTTTGGAAATTGTTCATGGCAATGTGTGCATGCTAATGAAAACAACATTTCATGGTGGAACACAATATTTTGTCATGTGCATTTATGATTTTTTGAGAATAACACATGTTTATATGTTGAAAACCAAGGGATAAATGTTTGACAAATTCAAAAAATACAAGGTGTTGATGGAAAACGAAACTAACATGAAGATTAATATCTTGCAATCCAACAATGGAAAAAAAATTGCTTCCAAAAAGTTTAATGCATTTTTGGGTGAATGTGGAATCCAACAACAAACAAGTGTGTCATATCCGTGATAATAAAAATGGAGTTGTTGAAAGGACCAATACAATAATCATGGAGTGTGCTAGGAACACGATTCATGAAAGATGTTGTGAGAGGTCAGTGCACTAGGATTGATAACATAACTTGTAAAACTACAAGCATACTATAAGAAGTTGATGCACTAAGGGTACCAACATAATTTTGAGCACTAAGAGCCTTGCCAAAAAATCCATGAATTGTACTTAATCGACTTGGAAAACTAGAGCCAAAGGCAACATTCAACTAATTACAAGGAATAAACAAAATTTTCAAAAAATTTGTACTTGAAGTTTGGAGGTTTTAGAGGAAGCATTATGTACCAATAAGTGATTAAAAAATGACCAAAAAATGTCTTTGTAGGATCCTCTTCAACTTCAAAATCTTTAGTATTTTTAGCCATTGTAATTTCAAAATCTACAAGCACATTGTTCAAATTGCAATCAAAACAAAAGTGTAGGTTATGCAAATGAGGCATACTTCAAAGCTTTTATGTAACAACTTCAACATCAATGTTGAAGCATGAATCAAAACTCAAGTTCATGCACATAAAATTTGAAATGCACAATGAATATTCGTTGTTTTAAACACCTTTTAAACATTGTCAATTTACTTCGCATAATGACTACCTATAATCATTTACATTTATGAGTTATTGTGCATAACAAACACCTTGTAGAAGGGTTCAATTTCAAACAAAATGATGCATTCAAACTTGTTGTGCACAATGAATACTCGTTGTTGTCATTTGCACTTTCAATTTGTTGCATACAATTGAGTTATAAAAACCTTATACTTGGTTCAATGCTTAAGCATTGAGCACAATGAATAGGCGCACCAACCAAACTCCAATGCAACTCAACAATGATGATTGAACATTTGAACTCAATGAACATAAATCACAAACTACCTTGCACATGATACTTCAAAACTATATATTGTTGGATAGGACTCACTATTAAGACACAATTTTACTTTGCATAAGGTAAATAATTACTCCTGACATGAGGTGGTAATGGCAATGTTGTTGTAATTGAAAAATGTGGCAAAAATTGACAAGGAGATGAATTGCATGGCAAAGAATTTGCTAACATGATTGTTGCACTATGATGGTGATGATCTTATTTGTAGTATTGGTGGCACTAGTCAAACAATGGAGCTTGGTGGGAGATGGCCACAAAGGTTATTATTTCAACATGAGGTGGTAAGGAGAATTGTGGCAATCATTGCAAGCAATGATGGATTTAATTGGTTGAGTTTTACAATCTTGATTGACTTTTCACAACATTTGGTGGTGGAATTTCAATGAAAATAGTAATTTAATGGCCCAAAATCAATAAAAGGGTTTCACAGACCCCTTTTAATTTTTGCATTTTGGCTTATTTGTGTCATTAAAAAAAACATTGGTTGGCACCCTCTTGTCAAACAATCTACCATTACACAAAATGATGCAATGAGATAATCTCATTAGATATTTTCATGATATATATATTTTTTCTTATAAAATTGGTTATGATCCTCCTTATTTCATGAATATTGGAGGAGTTGGAACATCATGTACATGCTTCAACTAAAACACCATAATGTATAAAGGAAGATTTGCTCCCAAGGGTGTATGTCCAAAAATTATGGGAGGCTTGTGGGAATGGAGGCCTTTTTTAGTGTGAAGTACAAACAATGTTTTTACTTAAATGGTGCAAAGTTTCCCTAATTGATGGATGCATCTTTTAGGTAGGGATTTTATTTCAAATACAAAAAAATCCTTGCAATACTTTTCGCCCATATAAATAATTCTTCACATTAGTGATTCTCAAGTGATTATGAATTTTTTTGTTGCAAGACTTGTTTTTTATGTTCTATTTATAGGCTTGCTATAGGGTTTGCTAGGCATCTCAATGTATAGGATCAAGTTGTGGGGTCCAATTGCAGAGCATTTTTGGGGCATTACATGCAAAACTCCAATTAGGACCCTATGAAAAGGTCATCACCAATGACATATAATATATAAGGTCAATTAATAGGTGTTATGGTGGAGATGTTGCTACCCAATGTGGTAAACCAACTTCACACCTAATGCAAATCCATTGGATGATTTGAAGGTGGTCATTGAGTTAGGAAGGCAACATGTTGGGGAGTGTATGAATGTAATAGCCAAACTCCAAACAACAAACTAGACTTTGCCATAAATCATTTCTCAAACCTAAGAACAATTAATGTATATTTTAGCCATGAAAGTTATGCATGCATACCTATATTAATTTACAACACATCTTCCTTGACATGTTAGTTTTGTGCATATTTGAACTTTTCAAGAAATAATTTGATCATCACTTGGGGCATGGAAAATTTCAATGACTTACATACCATCTCATTCAAAATTCTCAATCTAAAAGTTGGTTGAGGTTCAAGAATAGGATGTATAGGTGCTAAAATTCCCAACATTTCAAAACACTAAGTTGGGTTAACTAGTACCATTGTTTTGTGAGGATGATTCATTTTTTCTAAAATGAAAATAGGTCACAAGGAAATAGACAATCTTTTTTATTATGGGTGAAAGCACACTACACCCCCCAAAAATTGTAGTCACAAACATAGAAATTATGCATTTGCTTTTTTTTGTACATGTGGACGTCATATCTTGGATTATTTTGGTTCATTTCAAAATTATTGCATTAGTTTTAGACTTAAACTAGCTAGTGCATTTAAAAAAAAACTTCAACAAATATTTATGAACTTGAACACATGAGGCATACTTGTGTCAAAATAAAAATGTTAGAGAATATGAACATTTGTAAATATACTTCAAAACTAAGGTTCACTTTACACTAGGAGTCAAGGCCAATGTTCAACCCAAATCCAACATTCCTATCGGTGCAAAAGTTGAAATTGACCCCAAGGGTTGTACATTAAGAGTCAAGGTTGAAATAGAAAAAAAAAACTTTTCAATTTGCCCCAAGTACTAATAAGTGATAAACTTTATGGCATTGTATTGGTCCTAAGGTTGAAAAAAAGATACCATCAAATTTGGGAGGCCAATTTGCAACCCTTGGGGCCAATGTTTTAGCAATTGTTAATATATTGATGGCAATGTTCTAGCATTTATTAGTAACTTGGGGCCAATTTTCAACCCAAAAATCCTCAAATTAGCCTTAAGTTTTTTTTGCCATGATTCCTAATGTGAAGTGGGCCTAAGGTTATGGGTAGGGTGTTTTTTATGTCGTAAAATTATAGAAAACAATTTCCTACGTGCAAAATCTTACTTTCATATAAACATCAACATGTACATGCTATAACCTAGATATGAGAATTTAAAAAAAAAATGGAAACATGAAGATGTTCATATTTACAAATGTACAAGTTACCAAACAAATTCATAATAGATAAAAAAGATCAAATTAAAAGAGTTTTTTTCTAGTCCATCTCCAATTTTCATCCTCTTTTGTTCTTGTTATATATCAACTACTTATGCCATGTTGTTTCAAATTAAAGAGTCACTAGCTGGGAAAATGGTTAAATGGTTCAAAATCAAACTAAAATGGCTACTAGCCACAAGTTGATCAACATGGCATGTTCAATCAATAGACTGATTAACATAACATACCTATTACTTGTTATCTCAATTGACATGTTACCAATTAACTTAACAAGACTAATTACATGTTGCCTAATAAAAGTTTTAATAGATTTTCAAAATGATAATGTCTCATTGGTTACCCATTGATACCAACTAGTTATTATTTACAAAAAATGAAAAATTGGGTTAATAGTGGAGTTTTGTGGTGAATGATATTCATATACATCAACTAAATTAAAAGTCATTTAGAAGTTAAATTTTTTGGTTGAAAGTCCATTAAAAAATGTGTTTTTTTTTGCACTTTTGAACAATAAATGCATGATAAAACTCTTAATTTTGGGGGGAAAATCATTATCTTAAGAGAAAGGAAGACATTTTAAAGGTGGGCATTTTACTATTTTTTCATTTTTTTTTGGTTTGGTAATGTGTTATGAACCACAAACACAAGGACCTATGACCATTGAAAAACTGTATGTTATATATTTTATGCATATTGATTTTATCCAATCCTTTTCATCTAACCATTGGATCAAGCTTAACTTACATTCAAAATGAATTTTGAATTCCAAAATCTTATCATGCACATTCTAATTTTTTTTTAATGTTTTGGATTTCTAAAAAATTCTATCAATATTTCAGCTTACTGCATACTTATCATGCGTGTTATATATCACTTTGTTGGGTGAAAAGTGTTGAAAAGTGGTTTATTTATATTGTGCTTTCACCCTTCTTTGCAAAATTGCAAGTTTTGCACCAACAAAAATTC
>Ga0209208_10009676_pt1 | contig 12633 bp, 8 predicted proteins | sample S1TSphfallax_3_FD_187694 | JGI IMG/M metagenome (GOLD analysis project Ga0209208, IMG submission 187694) | Host-associated microbial communities from peat moss isolated from Minnesota, USA - S1T2_Fd - Sphagnum fallax MG (SPAdes) (version 2) | ecosystem: Host-associated > Plants > Peat moss >...
AATTATTTTTTCAAAAAAATTCATTCACTTTTTGCAATGAACTTTTAAAGTCCAAAAATATGGATGAGTTGGTTGATTGGAATGGGAGAATTGAAAGTTCATATTGAATCACATTCCAAATTTCATATAATGACTCAATATGTGATGGACCATGAAATAATAAATACCAAATTCTTGAACTTTTAACCATGCAAAAATGTCAAATGGCATTCGTCATCACTTACTTTCATTATCATGTAATAACTCAATTGTTCCTTGACCATTGACAGTGGCATTTCTTCATTGGTCTCTGTGAAGTCATACTTCTAAACCACTCCATGTATAAACAACTTCATTTACAACAATTGAGTTCAAATTTTTATATGCATGAACCGAGAATGAAAATAAAACAACCCAAGATTTAGGGTATAGGGTTTAGATTTTCATATGCACTCGCAATATGGAAAACTCTCTCCTTCCCAACATATTGAATGACTAGCCTAAGCCTTTTAAATGCGAGTTAAAATCAACGACAACATGTTATGAATTTTGTGTTCCTCAAAGGACAACGAAAATGCAAGAAAGGTGTCAAGAATTTGTGGTCATGAGTGGACCATGGGCCCCAATGTATCAAAAATAACAATTGGATTATCACACAAGCTTAAAGATTTAACACATGACCTTCAAAGGCCATAGATGTTTGTCACTCATAATAATATGCAATAGTAGTCTTAAATGCCAATGTTTATTGAAACAAAATGATTGTTAAAACAAATAGAATATTCACTATAGTTTTTAACTTGTGTGGGTGTATGTATGCCAATATCCAAACTAATTTTATGCAACTTTTGTCATCCTTTCCCATTTTTTTTGGTCGAGGTGATAATCTTATGCAAAATAAATTGAAATTTAAAGATGGAAATTGATGTTAATCCAATATAAATGTTGGTATCATATGTTGCATATTATCAACACTTAGACATGGTATGCCCCCACCAATTGCCAATTAATATAAATGGTGTTATTAACCCCAACATTTCATATGAAACACCAAGTTTTAAGGTAGTGGTCATGGTTGAAAAACAATTATCTTTCATCTTTGACATCTATGCAAAAAATTTAAAATTTTTAACCCATGTGTTTCTAGCTCCTTATAGGGCCATGGCAATTCCAAAAATATTTACTACATTTCAAACAAATCAATGGTTACATGACAAGGCTCTCAATTGTGATTCAAAAAATGTACAATGAAAATAAAATATTCACTCTTCCTTTTGGCATCTATAAATCAACACTTGCCATATAATTGTTGCAAGAATCAAGATATATATTGACTGATGAACTTTTCTTTAATTTTTCAATTAACCTTAACAAAGTTTCATTCATTAACAAATCCCTTAATGGAAAACTAACACAAGGGGTATGTTTCAAAACTAATCATTTAAAGAATGGTGATTTAACACAAAAATAAAGGCACCAAAGGGTGGATTCATGGTCAAGTAGATAGAAAAGTCTAGTTCATTCAAATTTAATTTTTAAATAAACTTTTTTTTTTACACAAACACAAGAAAGTAAATTAAATTTTTTTGTAAATACAAATGTGAAACCATGAGTCCCTCCATTGATTTTATGGTGAATTGAATACAAAATTTGAAGAACTTTAGTATAATATAATTAATTTATATCTAGATTTGAGATTGATTAGTTGATATGGTGCTCAAATATACAAGTTTACATTAGAAGGTTGATATATTATGACTATAATATGCAAATTTAATGATACATAAGTATATTCTAAGCCTCCACTAACTTAATTTTCTTACATATCAATATTTTATTTACTTGCAACCCCTTTTATAAGACTAGAAATCTCATGCACACATGCATTTTTAAAAATTTACTTAAATTCATTTGAAGGTGCGATTTTTAATCTTATAATATTAAAATGAAATGTTATCTTAATATTAAATTGAATAAAATATTTTTTTACTTCAATATGTCAAAGTTTTTTATGGTTATGTAATTTTTGGTGACAAGGAGCAAATGTTGTTTATTTGACCATGCTTTCACCCAATTCTTTAACAATAATAATGAAAACCAACAACAAATCCTCTTCAAATTGCTTCCTATGATAATCATCCTCATTCTAAGGATTAACAATCTACATCCAATTCTATCCTTTTCTCATTCATTCCAATTTTTGATTGATTCATCTCTAAATGTTTCCAAAGCACAATAAAATTCCATTAGTAAACTTGTAACTTATGATGCCTTTTCTAATTGTGCAAGTACAATAATAAGGTAGCACAAAACACATATCAATTTTCAAAATGGGTTGAATTTACCTTTCAAGTAGTGTTTGAAGGATTATTTGATGCATAAAATGCCCATATGTTGCAACAATGCAACATTTTTGCTTCTTAAAATCTCATTGTTTTTCAACAATGTTGACCATACATTCCGTCAATTGCTATGGAAAACATATCTACCTTTATTGAAATAGGAACACAACCAACAAAGGTTGATGCAATGGCTATTCAACACACCAACCCAAGTCTATTGAATCAATGCCATATTATGAACTTGGGGGTCTACAAGAATTGAACCTTGTTGCACATCCTCCACCTCCTAAAAACCGATTAAAAAAAAACATAAAAAAAACATTATTTTGGAAACAAAACAAGAAGGCAAAACAAATGACACAAATGACAAGCACAAGCCAAAATGGATGGAGAAAAAAGATATACTTTAGGAACCAAGATGATGGGGCCTCTATTGTGCTTGACCAACAAAAATATGATGAACAAGGTGAGTAGCAAAGCATGCACATGTCACTTGTAAAAAATACACAGATCAAACACAAAGTGTAAGAAATACACAATAAACAAAATGTGATGGACAAAAGAGATGAAGCAACAAAGTGATGTTGATGGAATTGTTGAACATCAAACACAATGCAATTTGGAACAAAAGGTGAAACAACAAAGCGATGATGATGGAACTTGAACAAAAAACACAAGGTAACAATGACAAATTAACAATTAAATGATGATGAATTTAACGATGAACAAAATGACAACACAACAAAGTGATGGTGATGGAGTCCTCAAGCACGAAAAAAAAACATGATGGTGACATCCCTAAACTTTAAAGCCCTGAGCCCTAAAATTTAACCATAACTAGGATTTTGAAAAAAATTCACTTTAATTCGACATCAAAACCTAAACCTTAATTAACCGACCACTTTATTTTGATTTTAATTATTCATACTTGGAAGCAACAAACCAATTCTAGTTCACCCCCTTCCCAACTTGAAACTAAAGTTAGGTTATTAAGTTTGTTCCTTAACTATTTAATAGTTTGTCGGATTTCATTATTTAGGTTTAAAAATTTGAGTTGGGTTCAAATTTGGGTCCTTGAAACTATAATTGATGGTTTTTATCCACCAAATGGGTACCCATCCAACTTTGGTGAGGACCTGAGGTGTTACAAGTTGGTTTATACTAATACCTACATGGTAGGGACTTAAAGTAATAGTGGTTTCACACCAAGGTTACATGAATATTAAGTGTATATATATTTGATATTAGCCAAAAATAAGACTTAGACCCTAATACTAGAACCATGTTCATATGAGTTTCAAAAAACAAATTCAATACCAATGTTAGCTAATATCTTAAAAAGTTGATATGTATCCAAATATCACCACAAGAAATATGTTAGGAATATAGTGCTTATCGAATAAAGAGTAGTGCGTAGTTGTAGAAGTCTTGGTAAGGACACTACCAAAGCCATCTAATGTGTTTGTCGAACTAAATTATAGCCAATCTAATGTAAACATGTTACTAATATTTGGTAGGGTGATATTCGATAGGACCTAATAGGTTTAATTGTCAACACATTTACTTGCTGAACTCATGGGCCTACGGAAATGACATAGGCTTAGTTATCATAAAGTTTGAGGAGATAAGGAAAATAATGGAAATATAAGGGGAGGCATGGAGTAGTTTTTACAAAGTAACCTAGGATGACAATTAAGTAGGATGTTGAAACAATGAAATGGAAGGCATCAACGTTGGAGCACTTGGCTAAGGTGGTATTTTTTGATGAACTATTGGAAAACCAAGGTGATAAGCTTTCCATAGTCCTTATCAAAGCATAGATGTCAATGGTGTTTTTATTTTACGATGATAAGGACGATTGGTTCCATTACTGACTAAAAACACACCAAATTCTCCTTTAGGTGCTTCTACTGCGATATAGGTAGAAGAAGTTGGTATAGAAAAACCTTCTGTATAGTTATATTACCAAAAAGAACAAGATATGGTAATGCAACTTGATGCAATGCACACAAACTTGAAGGAGTGAGAAGAGTCCAAAGGCACAAAATTAGAAAAAAAGGAAGAAAAATAAAATGTTGTGTGACTGAATTTGCCAAGCCAATTAGAAGGAAAGAGCAATTAGAGAGTGGTAAAAGTGAGGATAAAAGTCACAACAAAGGTGAAAGTGTGGGAAGAGATAGGATTTCAAAATAGACATTTGAAGATTCTCCAACATGATAACATTCACCATTAACAAACCACTACCGAAGTTGCATATGTCTTCCCATCTACAATGAGCGAGTAAGGATTGTTCCTCCAACATTTGATGCAAAAGTTGTGGGAATGAAACCATGCAACTTAAATGACATTTTGCACATTTTGAAAAAGTTGGAGTATACTTTACCAATTACTCCCCATCCAAAAGAGTATTATTTCATTTACCGCATGCAGACATGCTTTTCAATAAGGTTTGCTCCACCAATGCTCAATGCCAAAATCCTCATTGAGGATTTTGAACACAAGTGGAAGATACAAGATAGGGAGTTTCGGGAATACTTAATGTACAATGTTATTTGTGGCTACATTGTTTTTAGCAACGACCATGGGTATGGTGTGCTGGAACATCTAACTAGTTGTTTGGGTGTGTATGCATTATGATACTCCTACAAGTTGGAGGTGGCGTGCAACAAATACTATCACAACCCTACTTTGGGTGAAGTGGGAGGATGAAACTCCCACTCCCAAAGTTGGGGATTTGGAGTCCTCCGGGACTCCCGAATGTTTGGAGTTCGACAACAGAGGCCAAAACACCTCGCATTGGGGTGTTCTTAGTGTCATTGGAAAGGTCTTGAAGTGTAGATGTCCAAAATGGTCTCGCATTGATCATTTGGACATCTGCAGCCCAAGTTATGGGCAAAAGAAGGGCCGGGAGTCATGACCACTAAAAGTAGGGAATCGACCTCTTCCCAACATCTGAATCGAGAGTGCGACATGGCGTTGGAAAGATCTCGAAGAGAGCTATAACTTTGGTTCAGACCTCGACTTGATCAGACTTGGTAGTCGGGAGATATGAGCTCCCAAAGTCCCATGACTCCAACCGGGATAGTTTCGAGATAATTTCGGAACTCCAATTTGGGAGTCCCGGGAAAAAGAGCCATTTGGATGTAGCCTCCGCGGAGTGGCGCAGAGAATATTATATGGGGGAAGGTGGTGGCTTTCCCCGAGTCTGGACCGTGGTGAGTCTTGTGTGTCAAAGTGCCCGTGGCTTGTCCCAACACCCAAGGGTGTGAATGTGAATTAACCCTTTTGTGGTTGTTTTGGATGCAGATTCAAGCTTGATCTTCTAGTCCCTCTTCCTAGTCTAATCCGGGACTTCTAGCACGCCCCTCTACCCCTTTCTAGTGCTGGAAGTCAGGAGCGCCTCCAAGTTCCATATTTCCGCAATTCAACACACTTGGACCCTCAAGTGGGTTCAACAAGGAACTTAGGAGTGTGTCAAATACTACCTAAAGCACACCATGGCAATTAGTCACAAGTCAACCTTTGTCATGGTTAGAAGAGATCTTATACTAGATACCATTAAGAAAAGGGCAAAGGAGGACTCCATGGAGGCACAACTGTGGGCATAGAGGTTAAAGGATCTATTGGAGAGTTGTGCAATCAAGGATGTAGTAAAGGAAACAATGACATCAACAAGTTGGAGCTACACAACCAAAAGGCCAATCTTGCATGTGGCCAAAATGCATCTCGAAAAGACCTCAACAACATTACCAGTTGTTATTTTTAGAAAAGATCATCTAGTAAGACAACTTCATAGAAACTCAAAAAGTTTGATGCCACATGAATTCTAGCAATGCTTGCCGCATCCACTGGTCTTAAAGAAGGACAAAGCGTATTGAAAATTTCTATCAGGAATGGTGCCAGGGGAGAGTTTTGCATCAAAGGTTGACTCCAATGATGATATTGACAACTTTTAAACCCCAATTGGCATCTTTTGATCCCGGGCAATAACTCCACACAAGGAATAGATTTATTCATGAATTTGATGACCTTATGTGGACACTAAGGTCTTAAGGGGGGGATAATGTTAGGAATATAATACTTATCGAAGATGGAGTATTGTGTAGTTGTAGAAGTTTTGGTAAGGACAATTTGTCTACCAAATTGAACTATAATCAATCTAGGGTAAACACCTTATTAATATTCGGCAGGGTGATATTCAGCAGTACATACCAGGTTCAGTTGTCAACACATTTACTTGTCAAATTCATGGGCTTGCTAGAATGAAATAGGCTTAGTTATCAAAAGGTTTGAGGAGACATGGAGAAGAATGGAGATATAAGGGGAGGTAGGGAATAATCTTTACAAAGCATCCTAGGATGATGATATTCATTTACTCAAATTTGTGGATACACACTACACTAATTCATGATCATGAGGTGTTTGTATATGAATGTTACATTTGTCACATTGCTTACTAGTAGTAGTTTGCAACTTGTAACATGTATTTATTACTTGGGTATATGGTATTGCGTGTAGTTTGGTAGACAAGAACCTAACATTGATGAACACCCAAGCCACATCAAAACCATTGCTAACAAAATCAAGGTCCTTTCAATTGGGAAAATTAGTCACAATAACTTGGTTTTGTTTAATTGTTTTGTTATTTCAATGAATTTGTGATTTTTCAGTTCTATCATATCCATGTTTCCAAATGAAACATCTATAATGTATGCATCCCCTAATTTTAGCCTTTTGAACTTATATGTTTGTTCAAGGCTTTTGCTAAAATCTTTCAAAATCATCAAATGTCATTTGTATTTTATATATGTCATTTGGAAGTTGCATATTGTGATTGTTTAGTGCACCACAAATTCAATGATGCCATTGTTATATGGCTACATATATTTTGAAACTAATATGACACAAGTGCCATACCATGTATATTTCATCCAAATCATGTGTCAAATATGGATTGTGTTCTTAATACTCCTACCATCCTTGGACTAAAAGGATGGAATTGCCCACCTCAAGTAGATCTCATAGTTTGATTTTTGAAAAGAAATAATATTTCAATTTGACCAAACATCAAATCAAGGTGATCAACTAACCAACACACATGAAATAATACACATTAATGACAAAGGGCAAAATCATGGTAAAATAAACCAAAGAGTTACTTTGCAACATAAATGGAAAATGGTCATCAAATAGGCCTTAATATATAGACTTTTAAAATATTATTTACTTCAATGTTTAATTATAGGAAGTTCTTTGACTTTGCTACAACTATATTTTAAAATCACATGTTTAAAGTAGGTTCATCGAAATTCAAGCAAATGTCACAACTTATAAAATAGATTGCAAGTAGATTAAATATTTGATCTATTCTATTTTAAATCAATGGCATGCTAAATATACTAATGAACTTTTAAATTTTTCATAGTATAATCAAAATATATTTAATGTTTAATGTAGAAGTAGGGAATGGACACAATATTAGCTTGTTAGTTTCATTCCTATTTATTACCTACTTTTATCATACTAAAATTTTAAATTTTGTATTCAACTTATTAAAACTCAATGGAAGCATGGAGGTTTCCATAATGAGACTTTTAAAAAATTTTGAATTTATTTTCTTATATTTATGTTGAAAAAATGCCATATTAAGAATTTGGATTTGGGTGGGTTTTCTTTTTGATCCATCTTACCATGATTAAACCCCAAATCAATATGGCCTATTTGACTAAACTTTGACCATTTTGATTGACCATCTATATTTTTTGTCCATTTTAATTAGAGGTCAATTTGACATGTAATAAAAAATGTCACATTACTCAAATTTACTAATGAAAAGTAATAGGTGTTTTTTGCATGCCTTTGGCTTTTAGTTAAATTATACCTCTCCACTAATCAATATGAACGTTCACTAGTACATAAAGAGTTCAAATCCACTAATGAATTCACTAGGTTTTGTAATGAATTAGGTGAATTTTGGTCTTAGTGAATTGTTAGCAAATCCTTAGTGATTAGGGACAACTTGATACAGACAAGTAAATTCACTAACATATGAAGAACTAGGAAATCTTGAATATTTTATTTATTTAATATCAATTATTTAATCAATGTTATCTAATATTAGTTCTTTAATCTAGATAATTTAATATTAATTCTCTAATTTATTGTACATTAATAATTTAACTCGAATGATTTTATTCTTTTGTTTTCTTCAAAATTGAAAGTTTCAAAAAGATTCAATCCTATCTACCTAAGTAGGTAGAAATCTAACACATACTTTCTTGTGTAGGTTGGCAAATAGGTAGGAAAGGGTAAATGTAAATGTAACTTAAATTTTTTTCATTTACATTATAATTTTCATTTATGGTCAAATGTTTTTTCATTCATACCAAGTCGGCATATGCATTAGCATGTGATAAATTTAGGGGAAAAATGTTCTTTATATAGCTTGTGAGATGAGATTCAAAAGCAAAACTTATGGGTTAAATAGGTTATTTGCACCTTAGTTTTAAATTGAGATGCAATTAAACCTTTTCTAAGAGTTTTTTTAAAATAATAATATCTTTATCATATTATGTCCAAATGAAATGATTTGAACTTCATTCTGGAATTTTTTCCAAAATGTAAACACATAAAATTATTAAAATTATTAGAAAAAAATTTGAATTGAAATTTTTTTCATGTAAGTCTTGCATTTCAATACATTTTGAAATTGATGTCTAGAAGGCTTTTTTTCTTTTCGTTTAATCATCATTATCTTTTTCATATCTTGTCCAAAGGAAATAACATTTTAAAAATAATAATTTTTTTTGTATTACATAGTCCATTTTAATTATGAAATTTGATTCAAATAGTTCATAAAATATGATGTATCAGCATATAATAACATTATTCTCAAAACCATTCAATGTTACATAGTGTATTTAGAAAATACGATACATTTAAATATGATATATTAAATACATACACGTTATTTTTAATATTATAATATGAATTTGATTGTATAATTATAAAATATAAAATAATCTGAAAATATAGATATTTAAATAACTGAAAATTTTATTATAAATTATAAATATATAATATTTATTTTATGCACAAATATTTTTCTTAATATAGTATATAATAAATAAATATTTTCATGGATGAATATTATGTTTTACATTTTTATCACGTGAAGCCCACAATAAACTACCATTTAGTTGAAATTTTAAATATAATATGTATACATAATTTCACATGATATGTATTTTATATTTTATATACTTATATACTTTATTATATACTATTTACTGTAGATTTTATGTTAAATATTGGATTTTTATTTTCTATTTATAAACATCTTTTAGCATTTTATTAAATAAAGGCAAAAAAAATTGACTTATTTTTTCAAATTGAAAATAAAATTTTATTTGAATAATATATAATTTGGATTTAAAATTGATAATGTCTATACATAAACTAACAATAAATCATATCATTAAATGATACAATAAATAAAATGAAATAAATGAAATAAATTGTTTTACATTAAGTTTTAATATTATAAAATTAAGTAGGTTATATTGCTATAAATATCACGTTAATTAATAATAAAAACTAGTAGAATAATTATTTTTTCTTATTTATTTTTTAAGTAAATATTTTAAAAATATAGCTCGAAAATAAATTAAAAAGTTTAGTGAATTTTTATGATGAAATATATTTAATTAATTTAAATATAAATCAGTGAAAATTATATAATTATAAATATTATGTTAGTCGATAACAAAAATATAGAAAATAAAATATTAATAATATTCCAATTAATTAATATTTATGATTAGTAGAAAGATAAAATAGAAAATAACGTTTTACATTTTATTTTTATTTGGAATTTTATTATAGTTCATTTGGTTGCAAAATAATGGAATATATTAATTAATTATAAATTAATTCTTATATTGCATTACATTAGGTAAATCAAATATATTTATATGTATAGTAATAAATGTAGTCACCCAAATAAATATAATGTATTACATTATATTGTAACATATTATTATAGTATAGTCTTATATGTATATATTTATATATATATATCAACACATATGATTAAAATTGGATTTTCATCTTTTATTTCTTAAAAATGTCTTTACATTGTAACAAATGAAGACCCGAAATGATATATTGCAATTAACTTCAAAATTGTATGTAAAATTGCATTTATTAACCTTCCTTAAATTGTTATAAAACTCATTTCATTTGGTTAACATCAATGTGTGTTTGGAGAATTTAATGTTTTGTGTAATCCAAGCTGTCCAAATAGCCCATGGTGAAATTCCAAGTGAAGACCTTCCCTGAAAGTGAATGAAAATACTTTAGTGGTAAATGACACAACCTAAAGTGGGGCACAACAACCATTACAAATGAAATCACCTGACTTAAAGTGGCCCAGAGTGACTACATGGTGATTATGCAATAGTCATGGTGGAATAGGAGAAGGATACGGTCTAATTATTTCACAAAATAGGTAGCATAGTGATTTAGGCCAATGAAATAAAATGGTTTATGTGGTAGTGATTCTAGTGAAACCTCTTAAAAGATCATGATTTCTTGTACTCATTCATTTTAATACATGTGTTAAAGTAAATTAAAAACTTTAAAACTATAATAGCCATATATACATATAGACACACACACACATCATAATCACATTTTACATTGTATTCATGGTTTACATAATTAAATAATTTGCCATTTACCCTCTTTCCACCCACTTCAAAAATTGTTACCTTCCCTTGGGTGAAGGTAAGCCTCAAATATATACCAATATACATATATATATTGATATATACCCTTGAAAGTATCAAGGTAAACACTAAATAAATTATCGATCCAACAATGGTCCTATGAATATCCAACAAATCATGTGTAGTTGTAGATATAAATAAGAGGTGAACTACAAATGTGCATATGATGTGCTAATTAACACTTGTGATAATAGAAAAACAATGATTATTAAAAAATAACTTTTATAGCATTTTCAAGTTTTTGGGTTGTATTATGTGAGATTATTGTGCATTCGTGGTGAATTCCCAATTATGATGCATCAACATGCTTGTGAGAATTTTAAGGTGACAATCATGAACATATTCTGGCAACAACCTTAAGGTTTAATAAGATTGGATATTGTGGGGTAAATGTTATTAAGCTTAAAACCATTCCATATCAATGTGAAGTCATAAGGAGACAGGATGCGGTTAACAAAATACAGACATGACACTCAATTATTTCCAACGACACGAAAAGCATTTCTGATAACTTTTAAATGTTTCAAATACATTCATTTGGATTTTCCATTTGGTTTGCATTGACCCCTTGCAATGCTAGTAGAAAAAGTTTTACATTTGACATGTTGAGCTTTGAAGCTTAGAAATGTTTTAGAAATCCAAAATACATTAGACCCCTGAAATTAGAGGAGTGTGATTGTATAGGATGTTTTGAATATGAATTGCAAGGTTTTCAATGAGACAAGGTTTTCTTTTTCTTTTTTTAAGGACTTCAATATTTCAAGGCATTTCTCAAGGCTAAGTATCCCAGCCAGTATGCCAACCTAAAGAATCATTGTCTCACATAACATTAGTTACAACTTACAACCAATTGCTACTTGGTGGAAAAAGTTCCTTAGTGCACGTTTGGAGGGCACCTTACCCTCTCCCCCCCCCCCCCACGTTGGAGCTTTACCCTACCCTTAAATAATAATCACTTTGCTCTCACAGGTCTTCATGTGGTATCCATCTTTTTGCAATAAAGACTAGGGTTTTGATAAGAATCAACTACAATTAAGTGTGATACTTATGTGGATTTTTTCACCAAGAGTCAAATTCCCTGTTTTGGGGCCAAAGGTAAACCAGCTACACTGTAACCTCACCTTCTTAAGTGAGCCTTTAGTGGCCATGATTTTATTTTTTCAATTTTCAAATGTTGCATCATTGCTTAGCATCTGAAGAAGAATTTAGCAATAAATGATGCTACAAAACTAAAATCAGACTCCAAATGTGGTGTTTTTTTTATTAAAACCTAAATTTTGGTATTTTCTAGAAAAAAAAGGAATATTGTAACAAAATACTCCCTTCATATTTTTATTTTTTTCTATTTTTGGCCAAATTTTGCGCCATAAAACACTTTTAGCAGCTACATCTAACCCAGGAAATGTTAATTTTGAAGCAACCAAAAGAAAGAGTTTTGAGGCGTTTTTTGAGGGTGGTATAAGTCTGGGTGCAGTTTCACCCAAGGCCCATTTGGGAACCCCACTTCTGACCAACAAGGACAT
>Ga0209208_10009677_pt1 | contig 12632 bp, 12 predicted proteins | sample S1TSphfallax_3_FD_187694 | JGI IMG/M metagenome (GOLD analysis project Ga0209208, IMG submission 187694) | Host-associated microbial communities from peat moss isolated from Minnesota, USA - S1T2_Fd - Sphagnum fallax MG (SPAdes) (version 2) | ecosystem: Host-associated > Plants > Peat moss >...
TGAGATATGTGAAGGATGGGCAACCTGGGAAGGCAATGCAGCTTTTCCAACAAATGCAACAAGAAGGGATGAGTCCCGACAAATTCACTTTTGTTCAGGTGATTAACACGTGCTGGTTTAAGATCACTTGAAGATGGCAGGCTTGGTCATGAACAGCTCATTAAAAGTGGTTCTGAGTATGATGTGTTTCTGGGGAGTAGCTTGGTTGACACATGCAAAATGTGGGAGCATTGAGGATGCTTGGTGAGTGTTCAACAAGATGCCATCTTGAAATGTGGTCACTTGGACCGCCATGATGTTGGGACATGTGAAATGTGGGCAAGGGCACAAGGCACTGGAACTATTTTGATGAATGCAACAGGAGGGTATGCAACCAAACTCTGTTACTTTTGCGGGGGTGCTGAATGCATGTGCTAGTGGTGTTGCCCTTGAAGAGGGGAGGAGTGTTCATTATCAAATCATTCAAAGTGGTTTGGAGTCGGATGTAGTTGTGGGGAGTAGCTTGGTTGACATCTATGCAAAGTGTGGGAGCATTCAGGATTCTTGGAGAGTTTTCAACAAGATGCCATCTCAAAATGTGGCCACTTGGAATGCCATACTTGGAGGATGTGCCAAGCATGGGCATGCTAAGGAAGCTCTTAAACATTCTGAACAGACGAGTGAAGAAGGTGTACAGCCAGATGGAAAAACTTGTGTTTGCCTTCTATCAGCTTGTAGCCATGCAGGTCTGGTGGATGAAGGGATGCGCTTGTATGCTTCAATGATCAAAGACTACATGATTGCTGCAGAATTGGAACATTACACCTGCATGGTTGACCTTCTTGGCCATGCTGGCAATCTTCAGGAGGCAGAGAATATGATCAAGTCAACGGCCTTATAACCAGATGTGGCTACATGGATGGGTTTGCTTGGTGCTTGCAGAACTCATGGTAAAGAAGATGGGAAAAAATGTTGCTAAGCAAATCCTTGAACTGGATCCTGAAGATGCGTCTAGTTATGCCCTGCTATCAAGCATCTTTGCTGCTGGTGGTAACTAGCATCTCTGTGTGAATGCTGAATGGCAGAGCAAGCAAAGTGATGAAGAAACAGCGAGATTGCACCACCTGGATTGAAGTGAATAATGATTCTATAAGTTGAGGTTTTGCATAGAATATTTTTGTGTTTTCATACACTTGAAACATAATAGAGTTTGAAGGTGAATGTGTGAAAAAAAATGTAATCCATGAAATGTTTTGATACTTGAAATTCATTCCTAAAGTGCCTCACCATCTTCATTAAGATCCAACGAAGAACAACATCGTTTCATATATTCATCTAACTTGTTATCGTTTCAAGTATTCATCTAACTTGTTATCGTTTCAAGTATTCATCTAACTTGTTTTTCGCATAACCATCAATCAAACAATTGTGCAAACAATTGCCTTTACCAAATTCCTTTGAAGAAATTAAAATTTCATCATCAGGATTGAAAATTCTTATGTCAAATGGCTTCTAGTTCCAAAACCTAAAACAAGAAGTTTTCAAAAATCGAAATAACTAACTACCCAACATCGGTTGCAAAGTTCACAAGTTGGGAAGAGAAATGATTCACTTGAGGGAGGCCCTAACAACAAAAGCAAAGAACCGCCCAACACAATTTAATACCCTTCAAAAATAAAAAAGATCACCCCTTGAAACCCTAAAATATTGAAGAATCACCCAACACACAAAAAATTTCCGACCTCAAATGTACGGTAGAATCTTTCAGTACATGCTCAGAGATGCATGCACTTGGGGGAGCTCAAGATGCATGCACCTAGGGTTAAGGGGGAGTTCAAGATGCATGCACCTAGAGTAAATGAAAGGAAGGCAAAGTAACGTAAACTTTGAGTAGAGAATTGGCTCACATGGATGGATGATACTTCCCGTGAACAACCGGATGAAAGTGAGGTTATGGAAAAAAGTAATTTTCAAGGATGAGAAAGAGCCTCCTCATAGATGGATGTTTTTCTCATTCACGAAGACGTCGATGTAGGTGAATAATGGGCTTGATGAGAGACTCTTCCTTCACGCAAGGCTGCTTGTAAAAAAAACTCGCCTACATGGATGGATGATAACTTCCCATTACCAACAGGATGAGGTCAGATTATGAACAAAGGCAATTTCAACGATGAGAAAGAGCCTCCTCATGGATGAACTTTTTCTCATTCATTCACGAAGATGCCGATGTAGGTTTATTATAATGGGCTTGAGGAGACTCTTCCTTCACGGAAGGCTGCTTGTAAAAGAACTGGCCCACATTGGTGGATGATAACTTCCCGTTAACAACAGGATGAGGTAAGATTATGAACTGGAAAACAAGGGCACCTTCAAGGATGAGAAAGAGCCTCCTCATGGATGGATTTTTTCCGCATCCACAAAGACGCCGATCTAGGTTCTTAATGTGCACGACGAGACAGACTCTTCCTTCAGGAAGGGGCTGCTTGCCGCTTGTGAGGATGTGAGCGCCTTGCTATTTCGCGAAGGATGGTAGCGATGGCGAGAGTGTCGTTGCTTTGGTTGATGATTGCAGTGGGGATCTCCGTTTTGGGTACTGGTAGTTGGGCGCAGTTTTCGATTCCAGCTCGCTATGATGGGTTTGTGTACAATGGTGCTGGGAAAGGCAAGGGACCTGTGATTTGGGAGTCGTTTGTGGATCCCCTATGCATTGATTGCAAGGAAGCATGGCCCGTGGTGAAAGAGGTCGCGGAGTTGTATGGCAAATCTCTGGTGCTTATTGTACATCCTTTCCCTAATCCGTAAGCATTTTTCAAGCTCCTGTCCTGTTGTGACTATTTCCCCTTTTTTCTTTTTGGTGTGGAGACTGCTTTTGCTTGCTTGCATCGTGGATCCGAAAACCCAACTGTTAGGATTCGTGGGTGCAAGCTTGTAGAGAGATATGGGTTGTTCCAATTCTCCTCTAGCGGCTACAGCTCTTCACGTTGAATTGCTTACCCATGATAGCCACAAACCCATCTACTATTTCCAGTCCTCCAAAGGATTGGAACTAGGGTTTTCTAAGAAGGATGAGAGGATTTTACAATGAGCTGAATTTCTAGGTTAATAGAGTTTATAGTATCCGAGGAGAGGGTTGAAGTTGATCCTCTTTGTTTGGACAGGTTTCACCACAATGCATTCTTTGCATCCAGGGCGCTGCATGTTGCTGAGAGCCTGAATGCTTCTCTTGTATATCCATTGTTGGAATCAATTTTTGAGCAGCAGGTATTTGCGGCCGAGTGCTGTATCTTTTATTTTTACATGTATGGAATATCTGGATGCCATTGTCATTACGTCCAAGAATTGCCAGGATTGCTCATCACTCTGGCCAGGCTTGCAGCGAGTTACAGATATTGGAAATGTGTAATTTTTGGCAGGATTCCTTTTCCAATCCAAGCACATTTCATGAGAGTGCAGCAAGTGTTGTAGAGCGGCTCATCACTCTGGCTGGCAAGCTTGGCCTTCCAGATTCGTTCAGTTCTGGTTTTAGTAACTCAAATACTGACCTAGCCACTCGCATTTCTTTCAAGGTGTGTTCTACAGCTTGTTGTTCTGACTGTAGTTTCATTTTCTAGTCGTAAATTGGGATTTCTCTTATGTTGTCTTCCTATTGAAATAGGATAACTACACCTTGATGTGGTTAGAATGGAGATTGATACCTACCATCTTTTTTATTGTGGGCTTGAAGTATGGATCCTCGAGGGGAGTTGTGGGGACACCTACCTTCCTTGTCAATGGTGTCGCTGTTGCTGGAGCTGATGAATCATGGAGTGTCGATGATTGGCGCAAGGTTTTTGATCCATTATTGAGGACTCCAGGATTTGTTGCCAAGGCATGAAAGGTTGCTGCTTCATTTTGTCTGGAGCTACCTTTCCAATGAAAAATGGTGGGCGATTGAATGATCTGGTGATCTGTGTATTTTAAGAGCACTGGCACTGAAACTATTGGTTTGAGTGGTAGTAAGGTACAGGAATAGCTTATACAGAAATTCCTGCAACAATATATATGTCCGGGCAAATGATCATCATGCAGTTCTAAGATGCAAATATGCTGCTGTGCCAAGCTGATCATAGTGAAATTCGTGATTCAGACCATGTGAGGAAATATATACTAAACCCTTAAATTTTCAGGTGTTTGCTTGAAGTTGTGATATTTGTAATTTCCTCTAGCAAGGACATATCTATCCCAACTGTTGATGGGTATTGATCATACTGGGAACAGGAGACTTCACACAACATGGCTTTCTGGAGAGTGTATCTCTACTTTGTCTACCATCTCCATTGATACATGTTGCAGTTTCTGACAGGCAGTGACTGTTTTGTTGGGACATGTTTGGGGCTTCTTGATCCTTGGGGGAATTATTGTTCCGATCATGTTGCCCCACTTGTTTACAGGAGACCCTTTTGATATACCTGTCATGAAACCTGAAGGATGCGTTGGTGGTGGGTACTGAAAATTCTGGAGGAACTGAAAGATAGGCCCAGTTGTCCTTTCTAACAAATCACTAACCTGTTTTCTTCACGTCCCAGTGGGTACATTTTTAAATCTGTAAGGTAGTATACAAAATTGCATGATGGTAGAATCATCTTCAATATATGCTCAGCAAAATTCAATGGGTTTTAGTTTTTATTGTGCTTTTGAACCTACCATTTAGCACTGGTATCAAATCTTTTTAAAAAAATTCACACCAGCCTGTTACTGGTATTGGATCCTTAAAATGTAGCGCAAGGCACTGTAATTTTAAAAAGTTTTTCTGAGATTTTTGGTTATATATTAGAATCAGTTTTCATATTGTGGAGAACCATGGTTATATATTTTTGAGAACCATTGGTTCTCATGTTCTATTTCTGATACCTGAGTCGAACACAGGTTAGACCCATCTGACCACTGACAATTCTAAAAGGAAAGTGAGAGATATTGCCTTGCAGTCTAGAAGAGTGGAGATTGGACTTCTTTGTGTGCTTGACTGTGTTGGTTATTATGGGTAACATCTAGCATGACCAAGGATCTCTTTCCATTAGGCTACTGTGGTCACAACATTCTGAGTGTAACTATGATCCTCTTTCCATTAGGCTACTATGGTCACAACAAACATTCCGATTGTAACTATGATCATGGCAGCCTAGTGGAATGCCATTGAATTGGAGCCAGTGGGTTTTCTTACAATTTTGTGATGTTGCTCAAGTGCCAATCATCCATATGAATATTTAGCCAAATCTGATAATATTCAAAACATTAAGCATCCTTTCATGTTGTAGGCAGTTGTGGCAATTTTTGGAAAAAAAGATTTTGTGCGTCCTTTTTGATGGTTTTTTATTTTTAAAAAACAAGGGAATTTTGACAGAATAATTCCTTTTTTCTAAATATTTTTTGCGGAGTAGCTGCAGAAAAAATTTCACTGAATGGATTCCCCCAGTCCTGTTGCTTGCTGCATACAATGCGCTCTCCATTCGAGAGTTGCAACTGGGCTGGAAATAATAGGTAAATATCAACTGTTTAGTGTTGTTGGGAATGTGAAGAACCTTTCAGAGGTAGAGAAGTTTGTAGAAAACAAAAAACAACAGATGTCTAGTGATTGGGAAGGTTCACTTACCACCCATGTAGCTCTGCATTTCATCAATGGACCTGAGGGTGAGGCTGTATGGATTGCATAATTCTATGGGAACATGGAAACTAATACACAATCAGCAATGAGATGGTTGAATGTAGTATGGAACTCAGAAGCCCAGTAGGCTGCATTCCACCTTGTGAAGTCCACAAACCAGGTCGGGCAAGACACAGTTGTCCTATTAGGTGGTTGGTAATGGGTTCCACCACCACGGCCTGTTCTAGAAGGCTTGTGCGATGCCTTTGATTCACATTGCAAGTGGCACTGGAAGGCTTTGGTTCCTCTTCTGATCCCAAAAATAGGAGTGGAAAATCTGCACTTCGTAAAAAGAAACAGTGAAATTCTGCAATTTTGAAAGAACCCTGGAAAAGGTCGAAGAAGAGGCTCTCATAATCTTCTCGGTGATTATTATTGTGTGTTTCTGCTATCCAGAAGCCCAATTTGTATACATGGCCAAACTGGTCTAGAGGTGCTTTTGGATAACAGAACACGTAAAAGGGGTCCACTACTTTGCAATCTGAATCCTTATCTTGTGCTAACTAGTATATTATGGAGGAACACAAAGATTGACCCATATGAAGACTACTTTGACCGCACAGCTTGGGTGGTCAAACTTGTGACTTACTCGTTCGTACCTTCAGTTCAACACCCACAACTCACATGCAACAAACAAATCCCAAAAAAATACACAAGTTTTTAAACGCATACAGAACATGTTCTTCTGCATGAAACCAGGTCAATTTGCACAATGACCAACCCGTGAGAGAGAGACAGAGGACAATGGGCTACATGCCCAAATAAGAGATTAAAGTTAAAAAATCCTCAATTTGTGGGAAAAAAAGACAATATGTGTAAGGAGAAAAAAAACACTTGTTCTAGGTATTGGGACATTAGGCAATTTGGTAAAGTGGGACCATGTTCAACAACCCAACCCATGTTGCAACCACAATAATGGATGGTGTTAAAAATTTCAATGTGACATTAGAGTCTACGTCATGCCACACAAAAAACACTAGAAGCTCACTAGTGGAGGTCCATCAAGTCAAAGGGTTTACGGTCTTTGGATTTTAGAGAGTCTTTCCTTACATTAGAATAATCTACAAGTTCTAGAAGAGGCATTTAGAGGTGTGGAGGAGCTGCCTAAGAGGAGAATCGGATTTCTTCTTCTTCAAACTATTTCAAAGTGAGTTTTTTTTTTTTTTTTTTTTTTTTTCCTTCAAACTTCTGCTCTTTTTCTTCTTCAAGCTTTTTCAGCCTTGTTTGTCTTCAAACTTCTCTTCTTTTTCTTCTTCAAATTAGTGGCAATTTTTTTCAAATTTCTGCTTGCAAATAGCTTGATTATAACAGGGTTTAATTGGCTTTACCCATAGGGGAAAGACCATTCATCTATTCAAGATTTTGTTGACAAAATTTTGGCTTGCTCCTCCTAAATCAATCTAAATATGTGATGTGGTGATAAGCTTTTATGTTTTGATGTACGGTGAAGTTTCTTGTTTGGTTTAATGTACCCTTAAGTACCAAGGGCAGAAATGAGCTGTTTGTTCTAATAGCAACCAACAATAAAACTCTAAATAGCTCAAGGTTGGAAGCATTTGAGGAAAAAGATGACAAGAAGGTGAGAAATTGATGAGAAAAAAATTGCTACTATAAATTGCAATCTCCATTTAAGCCCATTGTATTCTTTCACTTTGCAATGGTATGGAAGTTCTCATGTCACTTGCAAGCTTCTCTAATATGGCAAATTTAAGCCATTAAATTTGGTTTGGTGCACACAATGTGTCACTTGCCATGCTCTAGGCATAATAATTGTGATTTTGATAAGATTACAGTTGCCTATGTTCAAGCCTAAATGTCATAGGTGTGATTTTTTGCAAGATGTAGATGACCCAAACAATGAGCTTGAATAAATTGGACTCATTTCAAGTTCATTCTCCAATCCTTGTGCCATGCCTATGAGCTAGGGATAAAAAGCTTTGAAAAATAGAGGAAGTTTATGCCATTATTAACAAGTTACTTAAGATTGTTTCCACTTACAACTATTACCATGGAAGGCAATCTTCACGGGCAATTTTGTATCTTTGAAAAATCATAAGAGAAGCAAAATAATTTGGATTATCAATTTTTGTTTCTTTTAAACTTCCATTATTTGTGAAGTTTCATTGTTCAAAACTTGATGCAAATTGATGATATTTCAAGAGTTCTTTTGCATGTTCAAAATAATTATGGTTTTTTTTTCAAACGTCTTTTTTTCTTGTCAAATGTGCACCATTCCCTCTCAAAATTGGAAGGGATATTAACATCCAAGATTATTATTAAAAAAAATTGAAATTGATAAAATTCATTTTAAAATGTATTTGAACATATTTGTTTCAAATGTGGTTTTGAGCTTGGAAATTATGAATTTTGAAAATAGAAATCCTTTTGTGGAAGGGTTTATATAACTTCTCTATTCTTGATTCAAGTTTTGAAAGGGTGTCTTTGCTTTTGTTCTTTGACTTTTTAAGGTTAATTTCTATTCTTTAGTACTCTCCAAACTCTCCTCTTCATAATGATCATGAATACTTCTTCACCTCATGCTTGGGTTTGGAAAAAAACCAAATTGAAACAAAGTTACAAAAACAGGAACTTGAAGTTGTTGCGACTACAACGACAAGAACAAAGCTTAAGGTCATTGTAACTTGAAATAACATGGGGAATGAAGAGCATATGGATGCTTAAAGTTGTATGAACTATAATTGTATTATATTTACACACAACCTATATATATATATTTTATAGAATGTCAAAAACTTTTAAACAAAATTATTTATTTGTCATATATTAAAAGATAGAAGCAAATGAACTATTGGATTTTGTAAAAATTTAAAGTTGTTAAGAATGCAACATTGACATTACCATCTATGAGATAAAGATGATGGAATGCAAATACAAAGGACAAAGAGATGATACAAAATTGGAACAACAAGTAGTATAGGTTTAAAGAAAAGATCATCGCAATCAAATTCTTTTTTAAAAGAGGGCCTATGAAAAATAAGAAACAAAGAAAAGGAAAGCAAAATTGTTTTACAATAAGGAGAACACATTCATATCATGTCTATTCACTTTGCTGATTTGCTCTATACATATGAAATCAACAAAAAGAAATAAGTGATGGTTAAACCAACCGAGGCATTGAGCTTGTAAGGTTGGAACTTAAGGGAAAAAGGTGTTATAGACACAATAATTTTGCCTTGGCAAAATCAAATGGGAGTTGTGAAATGCAAACATTAATGTTGACTTAGACTTTATGATCCTAATAGTGTTTTAGGTTTTTAATATGCATGTTAGATAGGAAGTTTTTGTTTTATTTAAATTGCACTATAGCAAGGTAAGATGTCTCATCATTATCCATCTCCTATACCCATTTAAATGTGTAGATTTATTGCAAATTATAACATAATAAGGCGGCAATCCATGTGGATGTGTTGTCATTTTTTGGGTTACATTTTTTTTCGAAAACACCTAAAGATGTCACAAAGGAGTATTTATAAATACCTTGAAACAAAGTGTTTTGTTTATCAATTGAATAACACAAATGAACAAGCTTTGTTGAAATTATTACAATAAATGAATTCACACCATAACAAAATAGAGTTACAAAAAGATGAAAGCTTTAAAATAAAGTTTGAATGTGTTTTTAAAAATAAAAAACATGAACTTTGAGTGGATGGAAACTCAAAAAAGCTAAGCAATTTAAGAGGAATTGAAGTTCGAAGTGAACATAATTTGCATTTGGACTTAGGGATGTTAAAGTTTTCATGTGCATTAATAGACAAGCGACACATGTCCAACATTAAAAGCACAAATTTATTTGCTTTTGACAATCTTGTTATTATCATCATCCTAAATAAATCTATTTAAAACATGTCAACATTAAGGACAAGTCCCATTATGAATTTGGTGGGATTTCAAATTTGGACTCAATATTATTGGCATCATCACAATTCTCCCACCTAATTACCCTTTTTCAAAGACCAAAAGATAATAAAAACAACTTACAAGTGCACATCAACATACAAGGTTGCCTTTATATCCAAAAGGCAATGTTTTCAAAGGATTATGCATTTTGTGTATCTTTATCATTGTTATTTTTGACAATGTTTACACCATCCCACAAAAATGCCCCTAGCACCAGCACAATTTCAATCACACAAAATAGATTAGAGAGGATAGTTATTGACTTAAATAAAAACTTAATTGTTAGATCAATGATCTATGAAATAATCCAAAAGTCTAGGTTTCCAAATTAATGGATCATTTGATGATTTAAATATCTAGGTTAATCTCATAAATTTAATAAACAGTGAAATGTGAAAATGCAATAATAAAGTGTGAAGAAATGTTTGTAGCAAAAGCTTGAGATGATAACAAAGTTTGAAGAGATTGTGCTTAATGGTAGTGTGGGAGGAAGCATTAGTAATTGAACTTGTGGTGGTGATAACAAAATATGAAGATGTGATGGTTGCACATGAAGAAGTGTTTTGAGCAAAGTTCATAGTAACAAAAGAGCTTGACAAAGGATTTGTGAATTGAGGTTATTGTAAAACATGAATCAAAAGTGAGAAAAGACAATGGGGAAGAGGTGATGCCAAAGCTTGAGATGATGATAGAAATTTCCCAAATGTATTAATGAGTTAGTAGTTTGAATTTGGAGAAGACTTGTTGATGGTGTTACACACAAAAATCTTCATGTTTTGAACACCTTCCAAAATGTGTTGCATTTAATTTTTGGTGTTTGGGCTTCGTATTTTGATTTTTACAATGGTAATGTTATTTGATATTATTATTTAAAAGAATTGAAGATTAAATTCAAGAAATAATGGATATATAGATGTATTGTATACATAGTATAGTAAAACCCATTTCTTGTTTTAAATTACATTAGTTTTTAGTTTGAATTAATTAACCAAAAAATGTTCAATATAATTTTTAAAAAAATGGCCCACTTTGTGTTAGTGTTGACACATTTCAAGATTTAACAAGGTCCAAATTTTATGATATTTGGGTTAGAGGTTTTGAGATTTTATTAAAACCATCATTAGAACATAATTAGGTAAGTGGTCTATTTTCAAAATTGAATTTAGAACTTAAACCAAGGGTGTTGCCCCAATTTAAATAGGTTAAAAATCTTTAAGTAGAAAAATATTTCTTTTAAAAAATTTAAAAAAAAACTTGACCATAAGTTTTAGACAACTTATTACATTTTATTGATTGCACACAAATAATACTATATTATTTTCATCATGAATTGTGCACACTTTTTTAACAAATTGATATGAAAAAGATTTAGTTGTGTGTAATGGAAATGGACAAAACTTAGTCTTAAGTTGGATTAACTTTAAATTTTTTATGAAAACGATTAGAATAAAAGGTTTTCAAAATCCAAAGAACTAATCTCAAGACTATACTAAATGTTTCAACTAAGTTAGAACTAAGACCAAGGGTTCCTTTTGAAATCAAGAACTGAACGTCACGGGTTACAACTTCATCTATGTACACAATTTGTCACTTTTCACCTAATTACATGTTGGTGTCAAGTTTGTATATTACATGGCCTTTGAAAACCTATAGCCAAGCTGAAAGTAACTTATGCCAAATTCACAGGAAACAAATTGTTTTTGTGGCGAAATTTTGTTAGTTGGTCAATGTCTTTCAAAAATATGAAAAATTAATGTTTTTTACTTTTCTAATTATCAAATTTAGATGATTTATTTTTTAAAAAATTCCTAATTATACAGAATGATCCAATAGCTAGCTGACAATATAAAACAATGTTTAAATGAATTTATTTTCATATTTTGTTTGTAACTAGACTTGGCTTAATTGTTATGCAGATGATCACCACTTCTGAAGTCACATCAGAAAATTGGGGGAAGGGAGGGACAGGGCAGCACGAAAAAGAAAAAAAAAAAGTGGCAAAAATTAATTGTAAGAAGTGTCTCTCAGGTGCATTTTAATGCAGAAACAACAAAGTGTTTCTATGTGTCCAAGCTTTTCTTAGCTCCGAAAATTGCAAAAAAATTATTCCCTCAAGAAAAGCAATGCACTAGATTCATAACAAAATTGGAGAAGAAAAAGAAAAAAAGAATTGTAGGGACAAGCAGTGGTTTTCAATTTGTTGAGGTTTGCATCAATAGCAAGAATCCCAAGAGGGTTTTAGGAGTAAAAAATGGCAATAGGAGGTTCTTAGAACCTATCTAAACAGCAAAAAAAACTTGCTAAAACAAACAAGTAAAAGAAAATTTTATTATATCTCAGTATATATGAGATGCTCAAACTCAGCTTTTAATGCAAAAGGTTTCAAATTATCATTTATAGTAGTTGTACATGTAGTACAGGTATGAGGAGTGAAAATATATGTAGCAGTAGTGAAGGCGCTCAGCAGGGAGAAGGAAAGAGGGGATGAAACTCAATTTACCACCAGAATTGGTGGAAGAACTAGTTTGGGTCCCAATTATTTCGTTTTCTAAAATTTCATTCCCAGTTAAGCATTTGATGCCATATTCTGGCGAAACTGGCCGTATGAGGAGTGAAAATATATGTAGCAGTAGTGAAGGCGCTCAGGGAGAAGGAAAGAGAACGAAAGAGGGGATGAAACTCAATTTACCACCAAAACTGGTGGAAAAACTAGTTTGGGTCCCAATTATTTTGTTTTGTAGAATTTCATTCCCGGTTAAGCATTTGATGCCATATTCTGGCGAAACAGGCCGTATGAGGAGTGAAAATATATGTAGCAGTCGTGAAGGCGCTCAGGGAGAAGGAAAGAGAAGGGAAGAGGGGATGAAACTCAATTTACCACCAAAACTGGTGGAAAAACTAGTTTGGGTCCCAATTATTTTGTTTTCTAAAATTTCATTCCCAGTTAAGCATTTGATGCCATATTCTGGCGAAACTGGCCGTTCTCCTCGCCCCCAAATCGCCTAACTTTACGCACAACTTTAATGACCACCAAAACTTTCAAAGTCTCCAG
>Ga0209208_10009678_pt1 | contig 12630 bp, 4 predicted proteins | sample S1TSphfallax_3_FD_187694 | JGI IMG/M metagenome (GOLD analysis project Ga0209208, IMG submission 187694) | Host-associated microbial communities from peat moss isolated from Minnesota, USA - S1T2_Fd - Sphagnum fallax MG (SPAdes) (version 2) | ecosystem: Host-associated > Plants > Peat moss >...
TTAGTTATCTTGAGTGAACTAACAATTAAATGTGTAATAAGGTTTGGTAGATTTGTTAGAATTTTAGACTACTCATGAGAATGCTAGGAAGGGATTACTTTCTCAATGTTCAAAAGCATAATAAGATTGTGTGTGATGTAGAGATTGGAGGCCACTCTTACATATATGCAATGCACTCATGGGCGGGTGTCCATTTTGTGAAATGCCCACTCTAAGGCGGACCCTCTAAGGTGGGATGTCCCACACATATGAGCTCCACTCATTCTTTAAGTTGGGTAAACACCTTGCTCTCAAGGCTTTACCTCACATATACTAGTGCACCTAAAGAAATTTCTAGTGTATTTGAAAGGCACCTTATATCTTCGAATATCCATCCTAGAGGAGGGATCTTACCCCTAGTACTTAAAAGTGGGAGGGAAATTATGCTTACTTATTTTGTAGGTATAAGACTCCCTCCACTTTTAAGCTTAGGAGAACTCATGTCATGTAAACACATTTGCCACTTTGCTCATCACATTTACTAGTCTTTTTCTTCTCAATGGCATCGTTTAGGTTACATCTTGTTTTTGGTCTTGGAACTTTGTGAAAATGAATTAAAACTTGCTTGAACTTCCACCTTATTTACATTTCATTTGTCTTCTTTTTAGAAATTATTCGTTATTTTGGTGCCAGAACCATTATTACCATATATCCACATGAAAAATGATCAAATCATAATAGCCAGAACAATCTAAATAATTCACTACTTAAGCCATTCATGTGCACAAGGAAAAAAAATCAAGTTCGCCAAAATTATTCCTACTTTTCTGTACAAATAACCATCCACCAAAAGCTGAAAAAGTCCTGGAAATATTCTGGACTGGAGATGGTGGGTGGTTCTTCTCAATTTTGGGGCACAATGATGTAGAGAAATAAGAAGTTTTGGCTCATGTGACAATGAAGCAAGCGCTGAAGTTCTCAAGTGCTACTATACCATAGGACTTGCTCAATTTAAATTTATGCAAGTCCTTTGAAAATGTTGGTTTGTATATTATTTTTATAGGACAGCCTAAGGTCAATTTCCACATTGAGAAAATGAATAATTATTATTTTTCAAATTTTTAATTTTTCTTATTTTAAAATTATATAATTTTCCATCATCTATTATAACATTGTGATATGAATAGCGAAATTATTTGGAGTGTAGCCTATAATAATTATGATGATTTTTAACATGTCAACTTCATATTTTCACAAAATTTCATCTCACTGTTTTGAGAATTATATAATGACAAAATTGACCTTAGGGTAAGGTAGTCTAAAAATCTTTGTTAGGATCCAAATTTTCATATATTCCTCATTCCCTCCAACAAAAATATTAAAGTTGTGTAGTTTCAAGTCAAGGCTTTTGACATTGGTAATGGCACCGATTAGATTATCATCACTCTGAACTAAGGAGTGTAATGTGATTCTCCCTCTAAATACATTGATGTTTTTGTAAAATTACACGTGTCATAATTGGCAATACAAATAAGGATGTGTGTTTAGTTCACTAGGAGTTTCACTAATTATTTAATCAAAATTATCATTAATTCATTAGATTATAAATTTAATAAGTTCACCACATTTTCTAACACTAAGCAATAGATTGATATGGACAAGAAAATTCACTAATAATTAATCAATTAAAATTTTTCAATGACATTCATTATTTTATTTTATTTTATTTTATCTATTTCAAATCTTAGTATTAATATAGGGTGTCGTAATGATATCTCATGAAATTGACACCCCAAATGATGGTATACCAACACCTATCACATATATGAAAACCAATCACTTGGCTTTAGTCTAATGGTTGGTAGGCTAGCATACAATTTATTCTTCTTCCTTTGGGACTTTTGTATAAGTCCCATTCATATTTCCTAGATGAAAAACTTAAAATGTTTATTTTCACATGTCAAAAGTGATAACTTTTTCTTTGCATCATATGTGAATGTTGCACCTCATGTTCTAGAAACATTAGATACATTCTAATTTTCAACTTTTGCACCCATTAGTTTTCCTTGACTTTGGAGTTCTTTCTTCATGCAATTGAATATGATAGTGGCCCAAATCTACTACCTCTCCCTAACTTGTTATCATGAAAATAATTATATTCCTATTGTTACAATAACTAACCCTTTCCTTTCAATAAATAATCTGCAAAAGAATAAGAAACCTAACATTGCATGGATACATTATTTTTGAGACACTCAATTGTTCTTTACATACATGTGTTCATGTTCTTGCAATTTGACCCAATGTTTGTTTGGCTTTCTCTTGAAAATAAATAAACTCTTCTTAGTCTCCTTAGTCTAAAATCCTAAACTTAGTCACAATTATGTTTATATAAATGCATACAACCTTGTTACTTAGTCATGCAAAGATCTAATCATTTGTATGGGCTTTCCAAGTATTCAAAAATTGTACCAACAATTCATCTCTAGGTGTTTTCATTCAACTTCAAGCAACCTTATCAATCCTACACAATTTGCATAGTTTCTTTTTTTCTTTCCTAGACCAATCCACATTTGTATCTACTCCAACTCCATAGTATATTTTTTGTAGTGCTAATGTAAACCAATAGCAATCTTTTTCTTTGGCAACACATTCTTCACCATTTTTTACATGGTTTTTTTAAGGTCTAACACGAAAGGTTATAGGTTTTATTGAAATACATATTGTTTTGGCCTTTTATGAAACTCATGTAGCTTTCACATGATGTTCCTAACTTTGTTCCCTATCATGTTTTTCCTTCCTTAAATTACCTTGCATTACAAATTCTTCCCATGGTACTTGCTCTTCTTTTTCAAAATCTCAATGAATCATAATTTATAGTTGTTATCTTCGACATCTTCTTGGTCATCAACACAACTCCCACAAAATTTCTTTTACGTCTTGTTTGTTATATCTCACTACCTCTTAAACACATCGACTAAATCAATCCCATCCATTTATTTCAATGAATAAAAATTTAATGGTGTTGGAGGTGAATGTCTTAAAGAATGTACCTACAATGGTTCAATGTACAAGTATTTTGGAACATGTTTTCCCTCTTCATTTTCCTTCTCCTTTGTCACTTTCTTTTTCTATTTTGTCACTTTTCATGCAATTTTATGCAATCAAGAAATTAATTTTCATTCATCGTGTTTAGACGTAATATGTAAGCCATTAAAAAAATGATAAGGCAAAATGGATGCTAACTATTTTTCAAAACAATTATTACTATTATTTGTTTTTGTCATAAAATTGGGTACATTTATAGGGTTTGCCATTCAAAATGACATTTTTTTTTGTTGCATTTTTTTGGCATCACCCTAATTACATGCACATGAATTATTGATGACTAACTAATAATTACATTAGTGTCCACGTGTCAACAACTCAACTTCATTTACCCTATCACTATTTGTCAACATATCAATTCGTGACACATCAACTACCTTTTTTCAACATGTTTTTGTCATTCCTTCATTAGTTTTTATTCTAGCTTGTGACATGTCATCTACCTATTCTTTTGTAGGTGATTATATATATATAGTCATATCCCAATATATTGATGTAATTACAAGCTTCGTGTTTGGATTGTTACTATGTCCACACATTCCTAACTAACATGTTTGACTAGCCATTTTGAAACTACCTAATCAACATATTTGCATGGTTTAAGTTTATTAACATTAACCAACTCATAATTGAATTCAAACTTACCCAAAGTGACCAATAATACAATATTTTTTGGCAAAAAATATTGTATTATACACAACCCATACCACCTTTTCTTGAACTTACCCCAGAAACATTCTTTTGGGAACCAAAACACATAATTGCCAAATTGGATTTTTTTTAAAAATGACATTGATACAACCACAAGTATTTGTTCCACTAAGCTCCAATGACATTTTCTTATGCATTTAAATGATATTCTTGAATTTATGTAGTTGGTTGGTCACTACCCATACTGGGTTTGCATCCCATGGTCTTCCATTGAAAAATGGCATAACATATATTGTTGACATCAACACAAACCATACACCAATTGATATGGTGTATACCCTATTATAACCTTGTATGTAATCTTATATAAAAACAATATTATTGACATGTGTCCATCCTAATCTGTATGATTCACTCACAAGATTCATTAATAACACTTTGATAATCTTGTTAGTTTACTTTGCAAGTCCATCCCACTATGGGTAGTAAATTGTTGAACTCACATGTTTCAATAGGAAGTGCTTAATTAGGTGTTTGATAACATCACTAATGAACTACACACCATGATCTATAACTAATATTAACAAACAACCAAACCAAATCAAAATACACTTGTAAATGAACCTCATTATACTAGTGCAATGTTGGTTTGAAATGCACACATGCTTCCACCCACTTAATGGTATTGTCAATTGCCTCAATATGTATTTATTACCTAAAAATATATTAGTTAGTTTGATGGGTCCCATAAAGTCCAACCCCCATTTCATAAACAACTTATTTGGTAATGTTGTCATCAACTTTGCCAAACTCATGGTTTTGACTTCACCTACTTTTTAACACTTGTTGCACCCATTGTAATACTCCATTACATTTTTTAGCAACATAGCCTAGTGATATCTTACATCCAAGATCTTATTTATTGTAATTATTGTATCAAATGACCACTTATTATCCCCTCTTGTAACTCCTTGAGGACTACAAGTATCTCTTCTACTATAAGACATCCTTGTAACCTATTGTCCTATCCTTGTTTGAAAAAATTCCATTTTGAATGGTGAAAGGCCCTACTCTTTTAGTAATTTTTTAATTTTTTTGTTATCATGAAGTTATTTGAAAATTGTCCTATTGTAAGTAATTGTATACCTCCTTGATCCATATAAGTTGTACTATAAATAATATAAACATTTATTATTTGGTTTGGAACACCTATTAATTCCTATGTATCAAGTAGTCTTGACAATGCATCAACCATTACATGGTCCTTCTTAGTTTGTAAATTTTAATATTTCATACTCCAAAAATGGCAACAACCATCTTGTTATCCACCTAGACACATATGTCTTGTTCACTATGTAAATTAATGGCATGTGGTCTACATAGAAAATACATTTATTACCTAACATGTAGTGTCCAAATTTGTGTAAAACAAAAACCATTGCTAAAGTTTCTCCTTATGTGGTGGTATAATTTTAATTTATTTTATTTAACAACTAAAATGCATATAATACAAATTGGTAATGTTTTCCTATTAAGCTATGTGCCATCATTGCCATTATTGCCACTGAATAAACATATATGTGTTATTTGTTACTTGGGTGAAATCAATATCAACCCTTCAATCTACCATTTCTTGATCATATCCCATGCATGTTAACATTTTAAAATACATATGAATGATTACATCTTCTTCATCAATTTGGTTATAAATGCCATTATGAACCCAAAAGTATTGATGAAACACTTGTCAATCTATGCCATATTGTTAAACAATTATATTTGCTGTGGGTTTATCAAAATTGACGTGTTTATGATTACATATGTCTTTTTAGGATCAAGTGGTTTCCCTTTCCTTGAAAATTACAAATCCCAAAATTATTCCCGAAAAGATAATGAAAGCACATTTATCAATATTCAAGTTAATACCATTGGCATACACCCTACACTTTTGGAAGCATATTTTCAGTTTGGACAATGGAATGTTCATTAGGTCATTGTACACTATAAGTTCATCTAAAAAGGTTATCATGAATATTTTGTTGACTACTAATTGGTATGTTATAAGACCATTCTTCATGCCAAAAGACATTACTTAACATACAAATGTTCACCAACATATTACAAAAAAAAAATTATATTTATGATTTGCATCACGAACTTACCATGTTTCATAAATTCGTACAAAATTTGTGCAAAATTTGGTTTTCATAGGTTTGTACAAAAATCACATGAATTCCATGTTATGGTTAATATGAATGATATTTGTAAGAATTCAATATTTTAAATATTCAAATGGATGAGACATTATTTTTGAATGACATACATGAATGTTCATATTTAATACACAAAATCACATAATTTTATGCAAATTTACATCACAATAATTGCACAAATTTAGTTAAAATATAAATTGTATGTACTTCACAACAAAACATCATAAGTAGAAAAGACACATCATTTATATAACAAGAATATATATTTTTTATACCATTTTTACACTTTAAAGCCTTAGGATTTTGTACGGACATATTATTTTACAATTTTTGCATGGGTCCATTAAAGTTTCAAAATATTGGGAATTCATGGTGTGGAACTATGGATATTTTATGGTACCCATAGTACCCTTCCAAAAAAAAATAAGCCTCGTGATCTATTACAATGTTGAACATTTCATCAATGAATGATAATGGGTACATGTTTTTTTTTGTGGTTGCATTTAATTTGTGGAAATCTATGTAAATATGAATCTTCCCATTTTTCTTTGGAAGCACTATTATTGGTGACAACCATGTAGTTTCTTATGCAAGTTGTATGAAACATGTAGCTAACAAGTACTTATCAGTATCCTATTCCACCATAATTTAAGTTCATTCAACACTGGGTGTCGCAACCCTAGCTTTGGGCTTGCAACCAAGGCAAAGGGGTTGTAAGGTTGCAAGGCAAGAAGAAGCCTGGGTGTCACATCACATACTCTCAGGAATGTAAAAAAGTGTGAGGGAGTGAACCCTCACACTCCCAAGGCAACTCACACTTTGGGAGATGGAGTCCGGGCGAACTCCCAAAACTTCATAGAGCAATTTCAGGGGTCAAAACTCAATGGCTTGTGGCGTTCTTTATATCATTGGAAAGATTTTGTAATGTAGATGTCTAAAATGGGCTCGCATTGCTCATTTGGACATCTGAAACATAAGTTATGGCCAAAAAAAGGGTCGAGAGTCAAATTGACAATTTGACTCTCGACCAGAAAAAGTCAGGAATCGACCCGATTTACTTAGCTGTAGACAACGTGCGACATACCGTTGAAAAGCTCTCGACAAGAGCTACAAATTTGCTTCATACTGCACTGCGATTTGAGGTCTACTCACAAAGTTATGGGGCTCCAAAGTCGCAAGAGTCCCCGCTAGCGCAATTTCGGGACTTCCGGTCGGGAGTCCCTGGAGAGAAAAGCCATTTGGATGTAGGCCCCGTGGAGAGGTGCAAAGTATACTATAAGGGGGAAGGTGGTGGCTTCCCCCAAGTTCGGGCCATGGTGAGTTTTGTGTGTCTATGTTGCCCGTGGCTCGTTCTAGCACCAAAGGTGCTCCAACTATGCATTAACCACCTTGTGTGGGTTATGTGCAGGCCCGTGTGAATGAGTGAAGCTTGTCAACTCCTCTTAGTCCTATCCCGGAGCTCCAACACGCCCCTCTACCCCTCAAAGTGTTGTGAGCTAGGGAGCGTGCCCCAACTCCTCCCCCTTCCGTTGTCTTGTACTTGGACTCACTTTTGAATCCTTCAAAAAGTTAAAAGTGCATCACTTGGTATCAGAGTTCTAGGAGAGCTCGATCCACTTATTGGGGAGTTCCGATGGCACCAAAGAAGACCCGCAGACTAGTTGATGAATTGGAATATTAAATTCAATCTTGTGTTGTGTTAACTTTGGAAGGATTCCATTCAAATCATTGTATGTCCAAATGATAATACATTTTTGAATTTTGTCAACAATACTTCCAAAACACATGTTTGCTACAAACTCAAATGAGTATACACCATTGAACACATTAAGGTTGATCTCATGTTACTAAATTCAATTTAGTTAGTGTTGGTTTTCAATTAGAATTCAACCTGCTACCTATAAATTCTAAATTTTATTGATGATTTGCATTTCATCCACCTACTTGTCATTTGATGTATGGTGATAATATGTTTTTGGATAGATCATGTATTCCAATGACACCATCATTATAGCCACATGTTTCAAGGTAATTGTTCTTGAATTCATTGTTTGCGACTTTCCATATTTGTTGCAATACCTATTATTGAATCTATAATGAACAACATTTACTAACTCCTCAAGTTATACAATTGTGCCAATAGAAAATAGTTTCAACTTTGCCATAAACATTATGTCCTTTACATCATTTGTAATTCTTAGTTGGAAATCATAACACACAATTATTTTTGGTCGCTTAATATCATTGCCCAAATGTTTGGTTATTGTAATTTTTAAAATAATATTATATCCTTGATTGTCACAAGGTTGTTTCCTCAATTAGGGGAAACCTTTGCATCCCTTAAACAAGGTTTTCCCAACAAAATAAAATAGTTAGAATTTACTACAATATTTTATAATATTGTGAAAGTAATTACACCTCACAAATTTAGGATGGTGACAAATTAATAATGAAAATTGTGCGAAATTTGTGCATTCATAAGTTTGTACATTTACACACAAATATCATGCATTGAAACAAACTTGACACATAGATAAATGTGTCAACAAATGATATATGATCATATGAATGAACAAATGTCATTCAAATTCCACATATTCCTATAAATCCATGTGTGAAATGTGTTTTCAACACAATATCAATACATTGTTTCATGTCATGCACCTTGATGAATTGTGGTTTGTGTAAATAACCTTTGCATGTTTAATTGAAATCTTATTCCTTCCAACATTGTTGGAAAATATATTGGTGAATGGGAAAACCTTGCACTCCATCAAATGAAAATGGGAAACCTCCTAAATAGTTGCATATATTTTTAGATTCACCATGTGGTGGTGCAAACGTTTAGCCCAAATTTTCATTAAGATTGGTGTCTCTTTTTTATTGTTCACCATTGCATGGTCCTTATCAAAATTGTGTGGTCATGCACATAGCCATGGAGGTATGAACTTTCCTTGACCAATCTTTTAATTTAAGGACATCATTCCTATCACCAACTTAGTGCTAATTTCCATGGGTCATCAATAAACTACTAAGTGCATTTTGCACACACACCACATCAATTTGCTTAATAATTTGCAAGAAATATGTGGCCAAGAGTCAAGAACAAATAGCCATCATACATCCCAATTGATAAGGTCCACATGTTTTTAAAGCTATATCCAAAGCCACTACATTCTTCCTTATGAGAATCCAAACACATTAATTTGGTTTCTTGTCCACTTGCATTACAATGTTTCTATCAAGATCTTCATGAACTTATTGGGCTCCTTCAAACTCAAAAGCCTTTAGGTTTCATCTTTTATAAGTTGTATGAGATTTTTGAATTTTCATGAAAGTTATTAATTGGATCCTCAACCATCAACAAATTCTTTTAAAAAGACAATAGGTCTAGAATCTACAAGTTGTAGTTTATGGAAGCTTTGTTTTGCTAGCTAGCAATGAAAACTTATTGTGGGTGTTTTCCATAACACGAGGAAGGAAGAATAAATACTTGTCTATTCCATCTGAATTCTCTTTGTGTGCAAAAATCTTGGTTTTGGAGGGAAAATATCATTTACATTTGAGATGTTCAATGCATTGTTCAAGTTTTGTGATGAAAATACATCAATAAAAACTTTATATCAAGAATTTTTTTCTTGAAAAAATCCATGTGAAAAATAATTTCTTGGAAAATTGTCTAGAAAGATGAGATGCCTATTGGATACTTAAACTCTTATCCTTAAACTAGCTTTGATGTATTATCATCATGTTGAAATCAATGTAAATCCCAATCATGAATTTTTTTACAAACAAATTTACAACTTATTACAAGTAGAATTTATTTTCCAATTCACTCATAATTTTCAACTATTAAATATGTGATGTGATTTGCATGAATTTTGAATCACTATGCCAAAAAATGGATATACGATTACATTCATACAACTACATTGCACAAACAATGGGTTGTATTCAACTACATGACAATAAAAACAAGTTTATGTTATGTAATCATATGAATGTAATGATAAATCAATGTTTCTGTAGTTATGTAATTGAATAGGATGCATCACTTATGCCATGCAACTGTATGAATATAATCATAGATTTAGATTTTTGGCACAATGAATCAACTTGAGGTGCATGAGGTTCATTATTGGGTTTTTAAAAATAAATAATTCTAAATTTGTGATATAACCAAATTGGTAATCATTGACAATAAGATTTAACAAAATTTGAATATAAATTACATATAAAAATAAAAATTTAAAAGTCTTATATAGTTTTGACTATTTGTCAGAACTCAAGTTGTAATTGCAAACATAACAAAATAGATAAAAAGTTACCTTGTCAAGGTTGGATGTAAAAAAAAATGTAATAGCAACAAATGCCATCATATTATATTATATATTAAATGCTTACTGTAATGATTAAAGACAAGATATTTTTTCGCTAGTGTGAATTAGTTTTCCAAATCCAAATTATTTCAATAATTTACTTGTTTGAAATGTAAATAGTTTTTTTTTTTGTCGTGTGAACTTCTGTAAGATATGTGTTAATGTATGTATGTTGTAACAAATATACAATAGAATATATTTGTTATGGTGCTTTCAAAAATAAAATAATATTTAGATATTAACGTAAATATGTATGTATATTTCATTGAATATTTTGTGTTGAAGGCTCTTGAAAATGAATTTATCATCTAGTTTAGGAGACGTTTTTTTAATATTTTCATAATTCATTTGCTCTTAGTTTTTTGGAAGTGTATTTTCTTATAAGTTCAATAGATGACATCGAAGGTTTTTTGTCACACTTTGATTCATTTTAACATTTTATTATAATTTAATTCATGATGTAAAATAAAAGTGGGAATGTTTACTTTTGTACTATTTACCATGCTCCCACCCTTGTAGAAATATGGTGATTAAAAAATTTGAAATAAGACAAATGAGGCCATTTTTTTCATAAAAATCCTTCTGATGTGTCAAAATAATCTTTTTCAAGTAAAAAGGTGCAAAATTCACCCAAAAGTAAACATTGTTCATGTTATGTGTACACATTACCATGTCATTAGATGGGTTGGACCAACATGTCTTGTTAATGGTAATTAATTCACCAAAGTTCATATTGAAAATATAGTGGAATGTTTTGCCTTGACATGGCTTTTGGTTTTATGAGAAGTGTCCATCCAATTACAAATCTCCACCTTAATCATGTTTGTCCATTATACTAATATATATGTCAAATCTATGGATTTTGTTCAAATGCAAAGTTCAAAATAAACACCAAACTTTGCAAGTTTGAATATTGTGTCCTTGCTTTGACTATAGGTTTTTCAGTTTTAACTTTTTTTCTATGAATTTGGTAGTATATTTAAATTCTAGAAGACCTTGTCAAATTAGGGGTAAGGTAGTGTCTTTCACATTGAAAATTTAGGGATTTTTCCCTTCAAAATTTAGCAAAGTTAGTCAAGTTCACACTTTACACCATAAAACCAGAAATTTCCATTTTTGGGGGTAAATAACCGACAAAATTTGCGAGGAAAAAAACATTGATTAGGGAAACCAAGTGAGGTGAATGGCATAGATAGTGTTGGTGGCAAATAGAGTTTTATTTGCTTCAAAATAGTGTGCTACATGAGCCCATGAACTTATTATATCACAATGTTAGTTATGAATAAGCACAAACCTTTGGTAAACTCCAAACATTTGCACAAAAGTTGAAAGTTCTTAAACATGTGAGATGTTTGATCATGGGGTCAAAGTTTTTAAATAACATATGCAAAACCCACACCATTGTTAACCAAATTGTTCATGAAAGGTCTAGTACACTAAGCGAAAAATGGCAAAAAATATATATTAAAAGGAATTTGTACCCTTTTGAACCAAGGTAAGTTCAACAAAAACAACAAGCCATGATTAATGGTAATAATGCAACATATCAAAATTATTTAATTTGATTGAAAATAGGTTCGACATATGAAGGGAGCTCCCAAGATTATAATTTGAATAAATGAATCACTCCCACTTAAACAAAATGGAAACTCTATTTATGGAATAGTTGTCATGACCAATTATGTTTGTTAATGCTAACCATGTGAGGCCCCCTCAATCACGTACAGTTAGTGTTAACAAGCATAATGTGAGTCACATGAATAAATTGAAGGTGCATGCACAATTCAAAATTTTAAAATAAAAATGATGGGTTCTTTGATAGGCCCATCACTAAATAATTAATTAATTATCAAATTTCAGAAATTAAAAAAAAGTCAAGTCTTCTGTTTTCTTGGGGCTTTTCATGCAATTTTCAAAGGACATTTTAGAATCCCTCTATATATCACACGCACACTCTCTCTATCTTCTTTGAAATTATGGTCACAAGTCATGACCCTTTAGTGAGAAACATATACAAACAAGCCAACATATTATTTGTTTGTATTGATTCTTTTTAGAAAAGATTTAGTGAGGAGGAGACCACATGAAACTTTTGCAACTAATATCATCCATCATTCATCAACTTGTAAAAGCCATAAATAGTTTAAATAGGCCAATGGTAGTCTAGGATGGAGCATTTGTGTAGGCCTAGATTACTTTTGTTTTTTCTATTATAGTGAACCTAACAACTAGGGTGAATTATTAGGAATATATATATATAGAGAGAGAGAGAGACCTCCAAAAGGGTGAAACCTAGAATT
>Ga0209208_10009679_pt1 | contig 12627 bp, 4 predicted proteins | sample S1TSphfallax_3_FD_187694 | JGI IMG/M metagenome (GOLD analysis project Ga0209208, IMG submission 187694) | Host-associated microbial communities from peat moss isolated from Minnesota, USA - S1T2_Fd - Sphagnum fallax MG (SPAdes) (version 2) | ecosystem: Host-associated > Plants > Peat moss >...
TTTAGTTGCACAACAAACTTATGAACACTTGGCTTTCTTTAAGAGAAAGGCAAATGTTTCTTTCTTTCATTCACATTAAGGAATTTTTCATTTTTGGTTTTCTTTTGGGTTAGGAAAAAATTATTGGACAAGTTTTTTCCATATATTTTATTCTTGTGAAAATTTAGGGAGAATAATATTTAGGTGGCTACCCAATTTTATTTTTTTCCTTTGATGATTGAATAAAAAAAACCCCAAACATACCTTGAAAAATAATATTAAGTGTCTACCCAAACTTTGTCTTCCTACACTTTTGAGAGGAAAATATTGGATGTTAGGTGTATGGTAGCACCCAAAAAGTGAAGTGTTCCCAAAATAAACGCCCATTGTGATATAACCAAGGGGCACTTATTTTGGGAATGCCTTATTCCAAGAATGTTAGTTAATGTAAAGCCCTTAGCAGAAATTTGCCATTTTCATTTTTTTTCCCATGACACCTTATGAGTATTGGATATCATAAAAAAAATTGAAAAAAATTGAAGGAAGGCATTTGAAAGATGAAGAACCTAAGAATAGGCATTTTGTTTTTAGATAAATTATGTTGTAAAAGGCACCCTAGAAATACACATTTATCATCCTAACCCATACTCAAAAAAAAGTTCCCAATATTTTATAGTAAGTAAAAATGTTGGGGTTACACCATGTTCATAGTTCATGGTGGATCTAACATTGAAATTTATATTCTTCTTATATGAAAAGGCTTGGGGTTTGGGTTTGGGAGGCATTTACTGATTTCCTTGAGTAAAATCTCCCCATTTCCCCACCTCAAGATGTTCACAACTTTCATCTCTTGGTGTATTGCGAATGACCACATTTTTATTGTCATGAAACATTGGGTCAACCCCAAATATAAAAATTGGCATTTTAACGTGAAAATCTAAATCATAAAATGTATTGGCAACCACAAAACTTAATATGCATGTTGAACTTTGCAAATCTACTTTGTTCTTTGAAGTAAGACAAAGTTGTATGATGACATTCCCTTTCTTTGCAAGTAAATTAAATTTGCAAATTATTACTTTAATTGGTGCGTGCAATAATCCCCCATGATAAGAAAAAAATGGTAACAAGTAACATTAAAGAGGCTCCATCACTACGAAAAAAAAAAGGTGTTTTGCAACTAGCCTTGCAACTAAATTTTTGAATTATAAAGGACACTTGTAACTCATTGTATTTATATGTCGTGGGTGTCAACATATAAGTTGCATGAGTTGTAGAATTACAACCCACTTTATATACAATGCAATTGCAACTCAATTAAGACAAATCATTTTCAACTACTACGCAACTTCATTAATAATTGCACCCATGATGTCATGTTAACATCATTGATTGTCATCCATCTATTAAAATTTGACACGTGGCATTATGAAGATTTTTAAACATAATTTTTTTTTGGAAATATTGATCTCCATTGTTCATTATGATTATTAATGATGGTTTGAGATTGTGACATGTGGCATGATAAAAAAAATTTGCCACATGGCATATTAATTATATTTTGGAATAAATAAATATAAATATCTATTTTAGTAACTAGGTAAGTCGTACATAACTTTAGGTCGGTAGGTGGGTAGGTCTTAAAACCTAAACATACCTACATATTTACCTAGGACTTACCTACTTACCCACCCATATAGGTAGGTAGAAAAATAAGACCTACTTACTTACATAGGTAGATAAATAGGTAAAATAACAAAAGATTAAGATTAACACAAGAACATTCATTTAATTTATTTTTTTAATTTTAAGTTTTGCCTTTAAGTTAAGTTTTTTTGAGCTCATCCCAACATGTCACTTGTATTTTAATGTGAGAATATAAAAGAACAAACCTTCTTTTATAGTTTGTAACATGGGATTTGAAAACAAAGCATATGGGTTAAATCTTTTAGTTGTTTTTTAGTCACAAATTAAATTATAGCTATAACACTTAAGTGCTCAAGTTAGGCCAAATCCAAGGGGAGGGCTCCATATTTTTTAAGTTCAAAAAATATTGAACCCTTCCTGTTGGCACCTTTGAGGCATTAAAAATTTATCAAAAAAGAAATAAAATTGAGAAAGTTATGGCCCCCCAAAGTAGAAGGGGTCAAAAACTCAAAAAAACAAACCACTTAATGCTACAAAGGGCAGTTCCTAAACACCTAAAAAAATCCTTGTATGTTTTTTTTTGTTATTAGAGTTCAAAGATGATTTGTAGAACTTCAGGTGTTACTTTTATAGCACTTTGAATCGTTTAAAATGAGTAAGAAATAAAAAAGTTATGAGGTTTGAAAATAAGAGGGGTCCAAAGAGGGAAAAAAAGGAAAAAAATGTGTTTTGTAAGTTGGAAAGCTTATTTATTTTCTTGTCATTTTTTCATTAGTCCTTTTCCTTTACACTTCAAACAAAGATGATTCCCAAAACTTGAGGTAACATTTCCATCACATTTTAAATCATTCAATTTGAAACACTTATGATGAAAATGTAAATAATTCATGAAAATGTATCTTTATTAAGTTATAAATAATTGTATCATAATCATAACATAGTTGAATAATAGTAATTCAATATTGAAGCACTAATGGTTGTACTAATTATATCAATAAAAATCATAATCAAAAATTAGTTGCAAATGTGGGTGGAGGAAATGTGGACACATGGCATGATTGCATGTATGTACATTGTACCTAATTACAACATAGTTGTTGCTTTAGTGGCACATTTACAACAATTTTATTGTTACATGCAATTATAATGAAACTCTTGAAAAAATCAAACATGGTTGATTACATATGTATGTATGTATGATGTGTAGAAATTACCATATAGAAGACCCATTTTCAACTCATTTGCAATTATAATACTACTAATTAATTTTGTGATGTGGCAATTTATTTATTAATACATCACATTTTTAAAAGGATAATTGCACATTAGTTGTAATACCCAAGAAATAGTTACATAATAGTTGTATATGAGTTGGTTTTTAAATTTTAGTTGTAGGGTAATGTGGTTTTGACAAACTCAATTTCTCATAGTGCATTAGTTATAACTAAAATTGATTGAATATGATTATTAATGTTCCCCCATCAATGAAACACCCTTGTTCAAATTGATATTATGCAAAACTTCCCCCACATGAGCTTAGATGTGAAGTTCACCTCTAGAAGGTCTTCCAAAAAACAAAGAAAATTTCCCACATGGTTTAACATGGGTAAGATCCTAGGACAAAGGCATTACTAGAGTTCAATTTGTACTTAGTTGTTGACTTCTATAAGCCTTTTAATATAGTACCATATTCATTTTAAGCCTTCAATGCCCTTATCCTAAGGTTCCACCCATCACAAACCTAGGCCAACACATGAGATCAAACAAGAAAATAGTAAAATTTATGTTGAAATAAATGTATATACCAATTTTTTTTGAATTGTGTATTCAACCTACCATAAATTCAATGGATGAGCTAGTGATTTCATATTTTTACTTACAAATTTATTTATTTATTTATCTTATTTATATCAAAATTTCATGCGCTCCTTTAAGCTCCAAGTTTCAAATAAATGTTCTTAAGGGAAACCATTATGTTTTTAAATTTGACACTATTTAAGTAAAAAAAGGATATTGTTTATGGGTTATTTTGAAAGACTTTAAGATGGAAATTAATCCACCTTAAAGTTAATTTAGATCTTGTATTTGTTTGAATTTTTAATTCTTATGTTTCCTCTTGGAAAGTTTCATCAATCAACATCCCCTAGTCATTATTGGGACCATGTGACAAAAGGTAGTTTGAAGGTTTAATAGCATATTCACCACATTTGATTCACATAAATAAAATTAATTTTTTTTTAAAAAAATTTGAAAAACTTGATTGGAAACCTCAAGTGCACTCACATATAATTTTTTTTTTTAAAACTCATCAAAAACATTTTATATAAACCAAAATTTATTACTTTTAAACTAAATATAAGATTAAAGGATAATCTAACATGTTACAAATTATATAATTACAAATTTTGTATCTAAAGACACTATGTAATTTTTTTGAAATAAATATCTTAAATAAATATATTTTTGGGCATTTTGAGAGTAAAGATATTACAAAATTACATATAAGCATTAAAAACTTTAAACATATTAATACCATTACAAAATAACAAATTTTTTATTTGATTAAAACTTTCATTTGAATTTATAACCACTATAATTACATAAATTATTTTTTGAGCTAGATATTTAAAATTAAGTTAATTTTAAGTTCAAAATGGAAGAAAAATAATTAAATTATGAAAAAAAAATTCAAATTAAATTGAGTTATGATTAAAAATATAATTTGATTTGATTATGTAATTACAAAATAATACAATATTGCACAATACTTGAATTATAAATATGTTTATATTTATGCAATGACATTATGTGTCACAAATTCAAGTGATGGTTGAATAATCAATATGCATTCCTAGGTTTCTCAAGTAATATTAGTGGGAAAACATTGTATAGATTTTTGTTTTGTAATTAAATGCAAACCTAGAGTGCAATCTTTAGTTCCTAAAATGAAAAAAATGTGGAAATTCTAAAATGGAACTAGAGTAAAGTTTTTAAATTGAATTCACAATCATGTCCAATTGTTTATGCCAAGAAAAATAAGCAATTACCATACTTAAGATTGATATTTGATGCAAAATAATTTGGAAAAGGTCTAGTTTAAAACAAGGGCAAACTTTATTGATATTTGTTGAAATTGTTGAAAATCATATTCCCAACTTGTGAAAAATATTTATTTGTTCAAATTTTGGGTTAATGTTGTACAAATACACAACAAAAGATGTATTTTTTGTACTTGGTTTGCATATATTGAAATTTTGGATAATTAAATTTGAAGAGGCCCAACTAATTTTCTAAAATAATAAATATTTAACAAAGAAATGTTAGATATCAATAGTAGGTACAATAATATAGTTTGGAACCAAAACGGTGCATAATTGAACATGGACAAATATAAACTCATTAAACACATCGCAACTTGGACTTGGATGTGAAAGCACACTAAGGTGTAACACATTTAGGCACATGTGGAAGTCCATAATTGCTTAAATTAACACTGCAAAGGTAGTGTGAAAGCAAATTACCTTGAATCACATGTCATTTTCCAAGTTATCATGAGAAATTTGTTACAAAAAAAATTTCAACTCTAGTTTACCTTATGGAGAATTTAAATTTGAAAAATGAACTTCTAAACTATTATTTTTGTCAAATAAAGGACTTAACTAAAAAAATCATAATTCAAGGTACATAGAAAATTTTGATCATCAAAATCTTTCCAAAAAGTCCTCCTTGGTATCAACATTATCACATCATATTTACCATTGAGTCCTTTACTCATTAAAAAAATTATATGAAGGTGCATGGAGTCCATACTCATTGATTGTGGAATGTTATAGGTTTTCGGGTACTCCTTTGAAAGTCCATTATGTTATGGTTATTCAAAAACTACCTATGAAATTCATATAATGTGATTATAACATATATAACATTGTAGTGTTGAGTCCTTTTTCATTTTAGTTGATTATATTTAATCACATGGCCAATTACAAATTATAAAATCTTACAAAAACTAATATGTGACAACATTTTATGGACAATGTAATGTGCCTTCATCCTTGGGTGAAGTCATTCTTCTCATCCCTATTTTACTTTGTAGTTCTTTACACAACTACATTTAAATGACATTTTTTCCTAGGACTCCAATCAAGAGTTTCAAAATTACCATGTTACAAATCCCAACATTTTGGGGATTCATGACTTTTTCATTTTGCTTTCAACTGGAAAATGATAAAGAGAAAAGTTATAGCCCTTGAAAATATATTTCCAATGACTTATCAATATTTTGAATCAAAATTTTTACATTAGAGGTTTTATTGGTTGGGAGTCATTTTAATAGTTTGACTTTCAATTCTTCAAGTGTAATATGTTTCAAGTTTTTGATTTAGAAATACAACCCCACTATAATTACTTATTTTCAAGACCTTTTTGGTGACCTAACAAGGGCCCAATTTGGACAATGCTTGGTATTTCAAACCTTATTTTAAATATCCAATCGACACATTGAAACTTGTAACTCCCACTTCAAAGTTTGGGAAATCATTTTCTTACATTCTCCTAGAATACATTTGGTGGAATGCGTTTGGGTGAAAGCACAACATAAGGGACATCACTTCTACATCACTTTATTATGTTTTTCTAGGTGCTATATTTTAAAACTTTAACAATGACAATATTGAAAAAGATTTTCATAATAATTTTTCATATCATGGAACTATGTTTGTGAACAAGTGTCATAAATGACATGACATGCCTTTTTTATGTTGGTCTTCATGGTGACATTTGTCCGAGTGTGTCAATTTTTGAATCAACCTTGATAGGTTGACATTGGCACTATAAAAAAATTGAGGTTAACTATATTCCTAGTATTTATTTATAATTATTAAACAAATATTTAATGACGTTGTAATTAACACACATTGAAATACAAGCATACAAATTTTAAGTGAACTATAATTTGCCATGTGGATATTAAATATGACATTATCATTTTAATTTTATAAGTAAACTTGTGCCCACTATGTAGATTGTGATCAAATTTTCATAGTTTGAATAGTCAAGAATTGATATTAGGTCATTGTGATAGGGTTTTAAAACCCATGTTTAGCTTATGATTGAATTTTGATCACAAGGTAAATAGGTTTGGTCACAAATTAAACATGTTGTAGGTAGTGGGTAAACGACCTAACTTGTGACCAAAATTTGATCACAAGCAGAATATGGTTGTAAACTATGGGTGCCTTAATTTAACTTGTGATTGAACTTGTTTAATTGGAACCCAACTTGTTCACTTTCGATTGCAAACACTATGAGAAAATAGGTGTTTTGCAACTAGGCATGCAATTCAACATAGTTTTACAAGTTGAGTGCTATTGGATAAATTGCAAAAGTTGCAATGACATAAGTCACCATGTATGAAATTGTATATATATGTAACTAGCGCAACTATGTTGCAACTCATTACAACTTCTATGTCACTATGTTGTAAACATTGTGTCATTACTTTTTAATTTATGCCATTACATGCAATTATTGTGCCACTATGTTGTAATTATTATGCAACTACATAAGTAACAATGTGTTTTGTGACAATAATGTGCTAATAAATCATCAATGGACATGTGGTAATTCTATTTTTTTATTAATTTAATTTAGATCATTCAACTTGGGGCTGATAAAATGTTGACACATGGCATTTAGGTCAGTAGGTAGTTAGGCATTACTACCTATATTTCTTAGGCTAGGCAAATAGGTCATTTGGGATAATCCTATTTTATTTTGAGTTTAACCTTTATGACCAAACCTTATTTTATTGGCTTATTCCAAATGTCACTTGTTTTCTAATATTTGTAGTGAGTAGTTGTAAACTAGAATGTTCACAAAATCATGTAACAAACCAATTTGTCTACACCTCTATGGGTTCAAATGTATGGTGCATGTATTTGTTATAATAATTATTTTAAAGGAATTAAATTATATGATTCTAACTACATTTACTTGTGAAACAAAAACAAATCAAAATAATATAAACATTTCAAATGATAAACTTTTAAATTTGACCCCCTAAAATGTAATAGTACACAAAGGGTGTGCATATGGATTCACAATTTCCAAATTTTGCTCGTTGGAATCATTTATTAGTCTCACACCTCATAAATGTCATGATAAATTCGAAATAAGGGTTTCCAAACCATTTTCAAGATGACATGGAAGTATAAGGACTTTATAGAAGGTGTAGTCATATTAACATGTACCAAAAGCAATCATAACCACTACTTGATTTTTTGAATTTGGATTGTAAATAATAATAATAGATTATTATTATTATTATTATAAAATGTTGTTGTGAATACATTATGTACATATCATAAAAAATTGGAATCAACCTAATGAGGGAAAAATACGTATAAGGATTTTTTAACCTTTTGTAAAAAGATGCATAAAAGTAGCTTACAAGCAGTTCTGACAATAAAAACACAACTTGAAAATATTTTTTAATGACATATTTTTTAATATGCATCTTAACATAATAGTATTACAAAACATTAAAGATTTTAAATATTTTTTGAAAGACATATTAAAAAATTCTAAAAATATTTTAAGAATAAAGTAGTGTTCAAAAGGGGCACATGTGGTTTATAATAGCATGGTTGGATTGGTAGAAGTGGATTTAATTCATGCAAAATATCCCACACTATTATAACAACAAATTTGCACTACAGTATGCACACATTCATAATTTTTTCCTTGATTCTAAACACATTTAACTCTACAATTCATTAAAACACTAGATTCATCGTTAATTCATATAACTAGAATTTACAATTAAGAATATGATGTAAAAAATCCAAAGACAAGATACAATTCATTTCATTACATTTTTGATGCTACAAAAAATTCACACAACAATATGGATATGGAAAGCACTGCAAAAGTTTATACTTCTTTGTTTTACTGAAAACTCAGTTAGAAGTATAACAAAATCCCATGTTCTATTGAAATGAAATCAAAATAACAAGATAAGATTTGTGGTATATCAAAAATAGAATATATGGTTTTCTACTACAAAATACCTACAATTATCCTTACTTTCCACAATTGTGTGTCTAAGAATGAAATCCTTTTCCCCAAAATTCCCATCTTTGGTCAGTCCCAAATCACATCATCATGATTCAAAACAAACAAAAATTGAAAATTAAAACCTATAATGTTCCATGATTAGTCCCTATCCTACCCCCTTAACATGGACCTTACATTTTTTTATGAAATAGCTTTATGAAATCTTTTTGGACATGACTTTTGTGGAATTTATATATATTTTTTCACAAACCTTAAGTTTTAGGATGTTAAGAGGTGCCCATGTAATTACTTTTAAGATCAAGTGATTATAAGATGGTGTTACATTTTGGTCACAATCAACAATTCATTTGCAACTACTACAAGATATGTTAGTGAACAAACATTTAAATTCTTAAACTTTAAATTATAATACATTGTCCATTTGCCTTTCAAGTGCAAGAGGTTTTTTCATACCTTAAATTGGCACACCCTTAACCATTTAGATTACTAAAAAAAATCACAAAATGAAAAAGATATGGTACATTCATTTTTTTCATAATTTTTTGTATTTTTCCTTTGGTTTCAAAACTTAAATAATTAATGTAGATTTTAACTTAGAAGAGCTAGAGTACTTTAGATTATTGAAAATTTATGAAAATCAAGGAAAATATGAAGTTTAGAAATAAAAGGTTATATTTATCTTTTAGAAACTATGCTTTTGACATGCTTTATGATTTTCTATATTGTTCCTTTGCCTCTAGAGTTAAAACATATAATATAGAGCTTACTTTGTTGTTTTTAAGATGCTTTACATCACACAAAATATACAAGAACCAATAAAAATGGGTGTAGTCACAACCAAACAACCAAAAACTAAGTCGGATGACTGCCAAAGTTTTTCGAAAATTGTAATTTTGTTAGATATGTTTTTGTGGTGCTACTTTAATCCCATGGTAATCATGGGAAGTTGTGCCAAATGACTAATATGAATGTTAAAGAATTCAAAAATTGAAAAATTATAAATTTGGGTTTTGGTTTTAATAAAAGACCTTTGAAATTGAACAACAATTACATCAAAAGTAGTCAATTTTGTAAATTACTAAGTTAAAGACTCTCTTAATAATGAAATTTTGATGAGAAAAAAATTGAGATCATGTTAATTGATTACCCACACTCAAAAAATGCTCACAATTTGAAATTTGTGGAATTGATTTTTAAAAAAATTAAGATTTATTGAACAAAATTTTAAGATTTCAAGAATCTTCTATCACATGTCAATGGGTGTAATGTACATGACATTTAAAGCAAAGTTGTATTTTATGATAGAAGAAATTAACATATTTTTTGCAATTTAAAATTAAGATAATTTTTCAAAATGAAACACAACATTTGGTAGAATCTGTACACTTTTAGAAAATTCTTAGTTATTCATCAGAAACTAATACAAAAAATGTTATGTATTATTTTTTTTTAAAAATAACATATTACAAAAAAATTTATCCAAAAAATCCTTTCTATGAAAAAATGAAAATGACCAAAAAAAAGATTATAATCTTTGAGTCCTTTGTCATTGTTGGCTCATTTTATTGTGATAACACCCAAATTCAAAATTGTTCAATCATCGACCAACAATAAAAAAAATGGACAATTATACCTTTACATAGTCTATTCAGTAAATATGTTAATTAATATAGTTCATAATAAATAGTAATAATATCATTAACCATTGATCTAAAATCTAACTACTAATGTATAATAGTAATGATAATAATAATATTATTATTATTAAACAATACCCTAAATTAGTTATCAATTATAATTTTAGTTATGTTAGGCTAGGTTATGGTTGCCTAGCCTAAAATTATTATTATTGTAGCTAATAATTGGGTAGTTGCATAAAGATCCAATGTAGTACTTGTAAAATAATTGCAAAAAAACTATTAATGAGTACGACGATGCCCTTTAGAGCTTTCGTGCAACCTATTAACAAAGTTAGATATTGTTGACCAAACCATATATATGGTGTGTACATTCATTTCTATTAGGGTCCATCTTGGGACTAATACACAATTACAATAAAATTTCACAAATTTTTAACGTGACATTTTATTTTTTAATTCCCCATATTTCCATGGGATAATTTCATCATAGTTGCAAATTAGTTATTTTGAAATGATAGTTATAGGGTAATGAAATTTCCATGACATAATTTCTCATAGTGAAAATGGACAAGGGCATTCATAGTTTGGGACCTTTCAAGCTTGCAATTGGATTTTGATTACAAGTTGGACATGGGCACCCATAGTTTTTGACCTTTCTAACTTGTAATCACAAGTTCCATAAGTTGTAAGTTAGAGCACTACAAAAAAACATGACTTTTCAAAAGGTCCAACTTGACTAAAGTGTTCACATTGACCAAGGGGGACAACTATTTTGACTAAACATTTAGGGCATGAAAGACACAAGCTACTTTTGTCTGAGACAACTAATTAAAGTGACCTTTTTAACCATGTGACAAACCAAACATCTAATCAAAAAATATAGAAATATATCAATATGACTAAGGCTTAATCAAATCAACTATATTGAAAGGTTATAACTTAGTCAAATTGGCCAATTTGATTTGACATTTAATCAAATCAATCATATTAATTTGGTTACTTAACCTATAAGTTTGTTTGTCATAAGGCACATATTTAACCTATGTTCATAGCTAGGTTAGGTTAATCATATTACATTTAATAAATACTTATAAGGTTTAATAAACTACTTGCATGTTATGTTTAGCCAAATGCAGGTACCTAGGCTTAGTACATTAATTGTTTGATATTTAATATTTAATAATTACTATTCTATAGTTTTAGATTAATATTTTAATTTATTAATAAGTCACCAATCAAATGTTAATTAATAACCAATAACATTAATCCATCAACTTATTAATTGATTAATTATTATTACTGATTTATTGATTTTAATCAATAATTCATTATATATTAATTGATATTAATATTAATATTAAATAAAAATAGTAATTAATTTATAATCATTAATTATTAATTATTAAATTAAAAAACATTAAGCTAATAACATGTAGATAACCTACTAAGCCTAAATATTTATATGTTATATAGGTACATAATAAGTACATGTAGAATAAACTTACATACGAGGTACCTATTAATAAGTACCTAGGCGCATGGCATAACCTACTACCTAACTAAATAATGTAAAAAAAATTTGAAGTTCATTACAATATGATGACAAAATGTTTCATTTTTTGAAATGGTAATACAATGGTAACATTTTGATTTCTCAAAACGGAAATGAGGAGTTCAAGTCTTCACATTTGCAACCTTGGCTACCTAGGTTAGCTTGGCTTTAGATGGCTTATTTAGATAAGTAACATACATTGCCTAAGGAAGGTGTTGGGCTAGGATTAGCTACTTAATTTAAATAAGATAGGCAAGTAGGTGAATAGATTTATTATTATTGATTTCTACATTAATTATTAATCCATGTAGGTTGTTAAGTAAATTAATATAATATAATATAATGATAATATTATTTTATTTAAATATTAAAAATTATATATATAATCAATGTTGAAATATTTTTGACTATTGAAAAATCTAATAAAAAATATAGTAAAAAAATTGAACCAAAAAGACCTAGTCAATTTAATGTCAGGTCCAAATCAACTTATCCAAAATGGCAAGTCTTTGGTCAAGTTGAACATGGTGACAAATTGGGGTTTTTTTGGTCAATTTATTTGCTTGAATTTTTTTCATTTTTTTGGTATTGGGGGTGGCAAGGTTTTTAAAAAAAATCATTGTGATATAATTCAAATGGTGATGATCCATAAGACAATTTAACCAAGTTTGGCAATAAAAAAATATGAAAGTAAAAATATTCTAACATCCTCTTTTTTTTTTGATACTCAATGCT
>Ga0209208_10009680_pt1 | contig 12626 bp, 11 predicted proteins | sample S1TSphfallax_3_FD_187694 | JGI IMG/M metagenome (GOLD analysis project Ga0209208, IMG submission 187694) | Host-associated microbial communities from peat moss isolated from Minnesota, USA - S1T2_Fd - Sphagnum fallax MG (SPAdes) (version 2) | ecosystem: Host-associated > Plants > Peat moss >...
TTCCTTTTTTATATAAAATATTCTACTATAGGTTATTCGTAAATTAATCTTAGGTTATTCCAAATTATTTTAGGTTATTCTAACCTAAGTTGTTATAAGTTATTTCACCTTATATTATTATATGTTATTTTACCTTTAGTTACTGTAGGTTTTTTTGTTATTTTAAATTATTCTACCCTAAGTTATTATAATTTATTTACCGTTATTCCACTCTAAATTATTTTTAAATGTTATTTTAAGTTATTATAGGATATTATACCCTAGTTTATTTTATTTTATCTTATGTTATTACAAGTTAATATACCTAGAACAAAATAACCTAAAATAACTTAAGGTATAATTACCTATAATAAGATAAAGTATAATGACTTTGAATAACTTTGAATAGCCCAAGGTAGTATAGTTTTAAATATTAAAAAAAATCTAAGGTAAAATAACCTTGAATTTTTATCTCCATTAACCTCTTCACTATCCATGGAAAGTAACCATGGAGAAAATAACCTCTTCATTATCGATGGTGAAGTTGAACATTTAATGTAAGAGGAAACAAACCATCTTCTTGAACACTTTCAACACAAGGACATGTTGCATGTGGCATAATGAGCTATATTTAAACAAATGTGTCAATTAGAACACCTTGAAGGCATTGCCCAACTTAAAGTTGAAAATAATGAAGAAACAATTGCTACAAATTAAAAAAATTAAAAGGGTATTGGAATCAAACAAAAACAAAAACATCAAAATTAGAAAGATGTTGATGGAGGCCACAGAAGTTTTTGAGTTATTAACAAATTCATTTATGAAACAAAATTGAAATGGGAAGGTAAAATGTTTTTCTCAATTATATCATTTGATTTGGAATTAAAATAAGTATCATGTCTACAACTTATTTATGATTAAATCCATTTAATGATCGAATATTTACAATAATACATATTTTTTTCCAAAATTCTTCACCATTATGGTATTTTTCCCCACCATTTTGGTGAATATCCCAATTGTTTGTTCATGAAAAAATTTCTTCCCACTTTTAAGTGTAGATTGTGATGTTGTTTTTGAAGTTTATCCAACAATTCAGCCTTCATATTGAGACAATTATGTGTCTTAAAAAAACATGGTGACATATTTCATTAGGAATCGTTTTATCACAACTTGAATGGAATGGCTTGGTGGTATAGCTTCTCATTTTCTTTTAGTGAGATATGAGTTCAAACGTTTGGTTTTGAGCCATGGAATGGAAGGGAAGAGGGGAAGAAAGGTAGATGCCTAAGGCCAAGGCCTTTTGAAGGCATTGATTGGCTCTAATTTGAATATGAAAATTTTCTTTTGCTTCCAAAAGTCCCAAATCTAAATTTGAATTCTTTTTCCAAAAAATCCAATTGAACAATATGAGCTAAAAGACATTGAAAGGACTGAAATTTTACCTTGTTTTTTGGCATTTTTTACAACTTCAAGCTCCATCTCCCCAAGAAGAACAATTAGGGCCTTCACATCACAACCTTTCCAATTTTTCTTACTCTATTTATCTCCATCCTCTTTGCCTTTTTCCACCTTCACCATCTCTTTATTTGATGTTACCTTCTTTTAAGGTTATTTCTTTTTGGGTGCAAATGGTGCCACAACTTGAACATCCTCCTTTTGGGTGTCTTGAAAATTGAAAACTTCTTCATTAACTAACTTCTTCTTTAACATAAGTTTCTTTACTTTCTCCAAACCCTTTTCTATTTGGAAAAGTAGAATATGAGGCCAAGTGGAGGAGATTAGTCCTCATAGCTACAAGCATTTGAAAAGGGGAATTGCATTGAAAAAGGTTGAAATGCATAAGGACTTACACTAATTTGACATAACCTTTTATGGGACACTCTATAATCCTTTACATCCCAAGTAGAAAATTGTGAAATTTCTTCCATGTTTAAAAAAAAAGCACATAATCTCAACAACAAGCAAGGAAGAAAGGAAAGTGGAAAGATATGAAATCGAGAAAGAGGCTTTCTTTTGATTGTACAATGGCACTAGAAGAAAAACATTTATTTTCAACTTATTTTTTTGTCTTGTCCCACCTAGATGACAAAAGTTAGTTTGAACCTCTTTTTTTATGAAGTGAGATTTCGCTTTCCAAATTGTTGAAATATATATGTATATTATCAAATAAGTCACTTTTGAAATAATAATAAATTATGACCCTGATAAGAGAAAAAACCATCTTTTTATTATATGGTTCTTAAGTTGGTTGTAATGATCTATTAAAGCTTTGACTCCAATCATTTTTTCAACTTTTATTGTAATGTACAGAAATCCTACAATCAATTTCAATACACACATCAATTAAAAGTGAAATGTTTAATTATAAAATTTGAAAATCATAATAGAAATTATTTTCAATTTATAAATTGATTGTTAAGTCTAGATAGTGAACCTTGAATTGGTTTTGGCACATGTTTTATATTGAATGATTAATTAATTTTGAATATTCTTGAATGATTTTCTTGAAAACAAAGTGTGGATGACTAACTTGGTTTTTTTTGGATGATTTGTATTTAACTTCAAAATCATAATGTTTCATCCTTGATGGCCATATTTCAATTTTCATTTAACATTTGTAATAAATTTCATAATGGCGTATTATGAAATTGAAAAAATTAGAATCATTATTTATGCATACAAATCAGACAACATAATTATTAATGTGATTTGTTAGAAGTCACAACATAAAGGTGCATTTTGGATTTTTAAAATGACCACATAAATTCCCAATCAATAATCAATTAACTAAAACATATTGATTTTGGCCAAATGAATGGTCATGACGTATGTAGAATAATAATATGAAACTTGATTATGGGACCAAGTTTATCAAATTTAGAGCTATACAACTTGTGGGTAAATAATGAAGCGGTGTAACAAAAGGGAGGGAAACATATTCCATTGAAAATGAAAGATGTGCCACAAATTAACATGTAATTTGCTATCCAAATTATAAAGTTAGTTGATAAGGAAAATTGGAATCTTGAAAAATTATATGCATATATAGCCATACGATTTTGGATCCCAACATAAGAGTTTTCTTTGGATAGGACCTTACCAAATTTATGGACGTGATAAGCAATGTTGTCAACATTGTGAAAATTTCCAATTTGAATCCATATTTTCAAGTTTACAAACATTGAATATTAACATGCAATAGGGAAACTTTATTTTGACTTGGCAACAATACTTGAAAATAACATATTTGAAACATTTACAAATAGTATAGTTATTTATGAAGTGCCCCAAATAGGGGATGAAATTGTTTGTTAAGGGTCTATTTGGTGTTGAAATGTTAAATGAATATCAAATTTGTTAATTAATTTGCATTGGTTGCCACAATAAAACCAAAATCCTTTTAACAACTTTAGCGTCTAAAAATACTAAAAGGGTTTGGTCCTAACTATGGTGTTAAAGGCAAATCTTGAGGCAAATAGCCCTCCTTTGCCTACTAGCACAACTTCCACCATCACATTAAATGCCAATCATAACAATGTCACGTTGAATTTTGGTGTTTGGTCAAGTATTTTTGGGACTTGATTATGGATAATATAAAATGGGGGTGAGAGGATAAATAAGAGGTCAACATGGTATGAAATAAAGGTTGGATTGGGCATGACTTTAAGGATCTAGCTCTAATATTCTCAATGGTAAAAAGGCAAAACATTTCAAAATCAATCAAAAGTGGAAAAATGATTATTTGAATGAAAACCAATTTGAATTTCAAAACATGTTGGCATTTCAAGTTTGATCACGAGATACACAAGAAAAAACAAAAATTTTGTTTAGTTATAAATTATAGTTCCTAATCATTTTCCAAGTTTAAGGGATGAAGACAAGATAAAAAGATATTATTAAGAAGAAATTTTTAAAAATTTGAAAATGTGTCCAACAAAAATGATCACAAATATTGAAAATGAAGATTGCAAAAGTCAGTTGCATCATGATATAAAAGGAACACAAGTATGGAAAATGTTTTACATGATTTTTGGTAAAATTAATGCATGTAGTTAACAATGGTTTGTAAGACAAATTCAAAATAAGGTATATCTTGGAATTGTATTAATAATATAATGCGATCATCCATAGTTGAAACTAGTGTTGTTATTTAGTTTTGAGCATGTTAGTTGGGTCTTGCTACTAAGTTCAAAGTAAAATTTGTTTGTAAAGTTTATATCAACATTGAACATTTTGTGAAGTTTCATAATTTGGTATCTTCATAATTTTTTCTTCCAACAATGCATCAATATGAATATTTTGATGATAATGGAAAGAAATATCAAATATGGAATATTCATTGTCTAATAATAAATTTTTCTCCTCTTGTTGATAAAGGAGTTGGGGAGCGCTAATGTGTACATTAGCCAAGTACGGAAAGAAGATTTCCATTAATGTATTTTGGGCCCATTCATCCATGTAAAGGGAGAAAAAACTTGGAATTGGGATGATTTGTAGTTTTTCATTTAAAATTGCTATCGTTTATGTCCAACATCAAATCTATGATAATATGCAAATGCAACTTTAGAAGGCAAGGTTTCTATTCATCCATTGTAAAATAAAAAAATCAAGTCCATAGTTGATACTAAGAGAATGAACAAGATAAGTGGGAAAACATGATAATTTTGTTATCGCTTCAAGTCATACCATTGGTAGATTCCTTGATCTTAAAGTCCATTCAAATCATGTTTAGGCCTTACAATGTACCATGCCATACTTCATTAGCATTCATGGTAAACTTTAACATTAAATATATAGGGAGAAACTTGTCCTTTGCATTTGAAGTTGAATCATTATTTGATATGCATTTCATAACATTTTTATACATAACCAATTATACAATTGAAATTTTATAACCTTAAAATTGTTTAATTTAATGTTTTTTTTTTTTCAAATCTAGATAGCTTCATGCCAACAAGAATTTTTCACCAACATATAACATTAGAAAACTAAATTGTCATTTTATACATTCATTCCAAAATTACAATTTTTTAAAACAAACAATTGATGTGAGAAATAATTTTACACAATAAGAAACACATAAATGTATTTGTTTGCGAGAGAGAGAGATAATATGATTAGTTATGTGGATGAAAGTGATGATTAAGCATCAATTGAAAGTTATAGTGCGTGATCACTCACATTCACACAAGCAAAAGTCCCGTACAATGGTTCATTAATAGTGGTTCATGAATGTGACAAAAAGCTATGAATAACTAAGAACAATATGCAAGAAATTAATGAGAATTAAACTTTAAATTGAATGAATAAAGACATTAAAGTTACCCAAATTTTCAAAATAAAAATTTGAAAAAGATAATTTGAAAATAAATAGACCCAAAAACAAAAAAAAGGTTGACATAAAAAGGTTACAAGACCTAAGGAAGTGAAAATTGGACAAACAACGATTTCATGACTTTCCTTCATTTATCCACAATTGATTGACAAGTTAAAGTTTAGATTGAAAATTGGACCTTCAAAGTGCAAGTCAATCCAAGGAACTCAACATAATCAAATTCAAGCCAAGTATGATTTAGAGTGGTTGATGCTTGGAACAATATGGGCATAGTGAAATCTTTCAAGGGTTGGTTACTCATAGTGATTTCTACCTTTTAATGCAATTGCCACTCTACATTCATTGCCAATTATCATCACCCCAAGAGAGAAACTCAAATAGACAACCTTGGGAATAATAATCAAAGAGGTGAGAGAACACATACATACACATAGATGATGGTATAATTCCAAAGGTAGGAGTACTACCATGAACCTTAGATAGGTACAAAGACTTGATGCATTTTTTATCTTTTTCTTCAATTATCTTTTTTCAATTTTAATAGAATATTTTGTAATGCTTTATTTTTTCATAGCATTGTGGGAGTTATGTCTCGTGGTCACATTGCAAATAAATGATTGCAGTGAAATTTTGATGGAGGACATTTTGTGTAGGGCAAAGCTTCAAGATGGGGGCGGGGGGAAGCTTTACATGAATAAGGGCCTTGTGTGAGGCGGAGTGGGCCTAATTAATTCTTCTAAAACCGCATACATAATTCCCAAGGGCTTTACATGACATAATAACTATGAAACCCATTTGATAAGCATTTCATTTTTTGAAGCAAGAATTTTGCTTTTTGGAAACACCCATTGCCGTTAGTTAGTTAGTTAGAGAGAGAGAGAGAGAGAGAGAGAGAGAGAGTCCTAAGTGGGAAGGAAACTGAAAGTGAGTATTGGGGTAAGGCCAAAATTGTTACAAGGTTTGAGAACACCCGTTGCTCAGGTGTATATAGATTTGCTAGAATGTCCACTTCCACAACATGCTTTATGCTTTTGAAGTGTTTTCACCAACGTTCGTAACCGAGCTATAGCAGCATGACACTGGCACCTGCAAAACAAAAGTTTTAACATGGAATGAAATAATTGCTGAAGAGAATAATAGGCAGACATTAAAAAAAAAACAAAATGCCTGCAGAACAAACAACCCTTTGGTTGCAGTGCAAGAAGAAGAATTCAAGATGAGACAAAGAATGTTTTATTTCACCAGTGTTGGAAGTTAAACAAAAACACACAGGACAGAATCAACATAATTGAAGATACATTAAAAAAAAAGCATACCCAAATGTGGGAAGTCCAAGTTAATGGAACTGAACCAAGCACATATGTCTTCTGGCAATGAATTTCACCTGAGGAAAGAGAATATGGCAACTTGCCAGTGAGCCAAGGAGTTACACAAGAAGAAATCTATCAGGATCTCCTGTCCTCTGGCTCCCCAGATGTCTGGTGGCTAGTTGTCTTTCCAGAAGTTACACCCAACTCCTCTTCAGAATCTGGCATTGCCTCTTCACATAATGTCTCACTGTCGGTGGTGTCTTTGTTAGCTTTACATGTGTCTTGGTCATGCAATGTCCTAGATGTTGGGGTTGTCACCACTCTCGGCAGAGCAAGAACTGGGCCATGTATTGAGATGGCTGGGGGTCCACGTCTCGACTTGTCACTTGTGACTCTGTCAGGATCTGAAGAAACTTGGGCTTCAAGGGCCTTCACTCCACCAGAAGGTAAATCAGCATGAGGGCCAGAAGTTTTTTGCTTCTGAAGTGGTTGCTGCCTCAAAGACCGATGTGGTTCACTCAAAGAATAGGTGCATTTTGATGGTGGAGAGATGATGGGAAGATTTGCAGGACGTTGATGCCCCAGCACACGGTCAAGCTCACTGATGACAAATTGTGCCTGGGTCCAGATTGGTGCAGAAGAAGGAACCAACTGTGGTGGTGCCAATATCCTGTCCATGACTTGCTCAGCGGCAGGAAGTTGTGACTTCAGATGTGTTGGAAATGCTTCAGCATGATGGTCACCTTGTCTTTGTCTCACATGTCTATCCCTCTCAGAATTGGCTTGCCGAGGTGTACAACTAGAAGGACCACTCTGTGCAAGGTCATCGTGCAATGGTTGTGAACTGGTCGCTCCTATGCTGCCCCTCTTTGGGGCATGCATGTCTACATCTGGACAATGTCCTGCAAACTGGGACTGGGCTGGAGTGTAGCATGATCCAAGGTAGCTGTGGACCTGGTCCGAATGTTTCTGGAGAAGAGTTTGCAGCTCTGCTTGCACAGATTGTGTTGCCTCATGCACTTGTGCCTGCATTTGTGCACTCACAACCTGGCAGAACATGCTTCTCTCCATGAGAAAGAAGCATTCCTCATCAGGCCCAAACTTATAGCCTTCAATAGTTTGAAGTCCCAGAACCTCTAAATTGCAGAAGTTTGACTTTCTCCCAAAAATTCAGACAAAGCATGGAAGACTTGGAGCAACCAGCATCATGGGCTGCTCTGGTTTATTCTACAATAACACATATAGTTGTGCTGGAACATTTTTTGCGCCTGTTTTGACAAAAGCAGTTTCACAGCACTACAAGAAAGCATATGGTCTAGTGCAATCTTTCACTTCATATTTCAGTGCTGTTGCATGCTACACCCTGCAACACCATGGCCCTGTTCATTATGAGAAAGACCAAGAATGGAAGGTAGGGATCCTTTACCTGAACCTGCATGTGCATCTGAGCAAAGAGGGCTTGGAGCTGCCCTTGCAAGCGAGCATTGCTCTTTTCCACCAGCTGAATTACCTGATCGCTCACCAATTTCTCTTGCATCCTCAAAGCCTCCTTCTGTTCTACCAGGTGTGCCTCCAATGCAGATCTCCTACTTTTGTCTCCATCACTCTTCAGACAGCTGCTCTTATCAGTCTCTCGGTGGCTGCTCATTGCCATCTGGGCAATCTCCAGACAGCTGCTCATCGCAGGGCCGACTGCTGCAGCACCATCATTATAACCTTGAGTGCTGTTGAGGGAATGTGGGACAGTCACCAGAATTCCCATGGGAATCCTGCTTGTGTCAACAGTAACTATGGCCTCAGGTGCTACAAGTCCAGAAGAAAGACGCTTCCTCTTTTGCAGAGTTGAATTCTGTCCCATATCTTCAGCAGAGCAGGTTCCTGCATGCACAGCAGCATGGTCATCACAGTTGTCAGCATTCAATGAACCAACTGAAATGCTCAACAAAGTAAAGAGCACTTCTTCATGCAAAGTTAGATCTTACTTCTCCACTCTGCAACACCTGCTGAGGGACATCTGAGAGTGTTCTTAACGTGATGCACAATGTTGTAAAATCATATGATGATCCACATCAAGGGGGTCAATTGGATTTTTACTTCTACAAAAAAGAATATAAATGCTACAGTTCTGTTTCTGACCCCTATGTGTGCAGAATCATCTCCAACAGATGCCACCTTGGCCCGAAGTCATGCAAAATCAGACACAAGCCCTATTCCAAATGTAAATAAAAATCTCAGATTCTCAAGCTTCCACATTCATGACAATCTGGATCATCAGATCTTCAAGCATTCCATGCAAAAAGCGAATCATCTGTCACTGAAAGCAGCAGCAGGCAAAAGACGGGTATCAATTAGGGTTTATACTTTTGTACAAGTATGACTAGAGCAAGATGGGTACAAGTTAGGGTTTTCACTTTGTCCAAGAATAACTAGAGCAAGATGGGTGCCCATTTGGGTTTTCACTGTCCAAGAATGATGAGAACCTTGCACAATTCTGACACAACCATTGTGTTGTACTGTTGTGCCTGGAGGGCACCTGAGTTTAAATTGCCTAGCTTCAAAGGTGGGTGGGTCAAATTACAGTGGCAGGGTGGGCTGGGGTGGCAATCGTGTGAAGATAGGTTCATTCTAATACTGCCAAGCAGTTGTTCCCTTTGCAGGCAAACCACCATGAGAAGGGGAGGGTTGTGGCAAGCAGAGAAACAGAGGCAGTGAGGGAGGGAGGAGCATGGCCCGATGTGGGTAGCACATCAACCCACATCTCTGCAACATCAGAATGCAGCTCAGGAAGGAAAGCAGGATGAGCAACAGAAGAGTTCGGTAGTGAACCCACCGGTGTCAGGAGCGGCAGCAGGCAGTTGCGTAGAATCGAGGGGAGGGCACTGGGCCTGGGCTTCTCTTGAGTCCTTGGGATCAAGCGCAATAATAGCTGCATGTCTGCCACTATCCACTTCCGATTCCGGAGATCCCGTGGTGATTTTCAACTCCGGTTCCATGAACGTGAACAGCACCTTGTACAGCTCCTCGTCCATGCTGATGGGTAGCTTGCACTCCCGTCGCTGCTTCTCTTTCATCTTCCAGTAGGAGGAGGAGGACGACGACTCCGCCGTTGGGCCCCTCCCGTTCTCATGATTCTTCCTTTGCCATTCCCGTACCCGCCTGTAATCAGGTAGCAATCCCTTCCGCCACCTCCCGTGGCACTGTGCTGCCGTCCGCATCACTCCTTGCCGGCGACAGAAATTCGCTACCCTCTCCCACTTGTCGCTTGCCATACCCACGGAGCTCTTGGTCGCCACGTCCCGCGCTTCCTCCTCCCGCGCCCTCAACGCGTTCGCCAGCACCAGATTCTCGTACCGCGTCCATCTTTGCGCCACCCGCAACTCGTCCTCTGCCTCCATTGGTCTCTTTGGTATGTCTCTGTGTGTGCGTGGCTCTCTCTCTCTCTCTCTCTCAATCTCTTCACACAGCAACGACAAAACTCCAAAGCAAATCCCTACAAGAGCTTAGGGAGATTACATTTTACGAGACAACAAATGGGTCGTCTCTTTTTCCAGAAGGGGTCGTCTCTTCTCTTCTCTTCTCTTCTCTTCTCTTTTTCCAAGAAATTTTCCAAATGGGTAGTCTCTCTTTTAGCCAATAATTTTTTATTCTGTTTGTTCTTACAAAAACTACTACTACTACTACAACATCCCATCCATCTCCGTGACATCAAAAAACTCCAACAACACCACCACCACTACCCCCACTACCACCACCCACCCAACAAACAACTCCACAAAAGCCTGAATCCACACCAAAGAAGAGCTCTAAAGCCTGAAAACACCAAACAACCTTCCTAAACAAAAAAAACCAAACACTACTAAACTTCTCTCTCTGTACTCTCTCTCTCTCTCTCTCTCTCTCTGTGTTTGTGATCCTGGCCTGTGCCTTGCAGCTAGCTATGTCCAGCAGACTTGACCTAAAACAAACACCAAACAACCCAACAAACAAAACCTCACACACTCAATTCAAGACCATTTGGTACCCTTCTTACAAGAATGAAAACAGACAGATCCTATTGTAACCAACCAACCCCACCCAAAAACCCAAAACAAATTTTTTTTGCTTACCTTACAAAGTGGCAACAACCACAACTCAAACTACTTCAAATGTTTTTCATGGCCCCCTCTCCTTTCTTCTTCCTCCCTTTTTTTTCCTTTGTGTTTTCCCATTTCTTTTCATGTTTTTTTTTTTTTTTTTGTACCAAATGAGCAAACAAACCAAAATTCCACAAACAACTTCTCATTTTACCTAATTAGCATTATAGTATGAGAAACTACCTACCTACCTACCTACCTACCTACCTTGCAAGTTTCCAAGTCATATGTCATCATGGCTTCTTGCTTTTTGTATACTATGTATATGATGTACCATATGTAAATTTTTTCAAGTCTAGAAAAAAGGTTCAACAAAGTGACTTGAAGCATGCATTTGAAAAGGAAAGCCAAATTGGGATATTTGAGATTAAGTTACATACATACCTACCTAGCTAGTCAATGTTGTTGACTAGCTAGGTAGGTAGGTAGGTAGGTAGGTAACTTAATCTTAAGTCCCAATTTGGCTTTCCATCAAATGAAAGAGAAATGGACTCCTTACCTTATTACTAGTAGGCTTTACTTATACACACTCATTGCAAATTGAATTGAATTGAATTGAATTCATAAGTGTGTCTTTGTGATATTGTACTACTATGGAAGGTCCATGGATTCCTTTACATAAATGCTTAAATGCACAAACCTTATTAATAGTTTTAAAATTTTAAATAATTCTAACTTTTTTTTTTTGGTTTTTTGTGTGTGGGTGATTTACATATATATTGAATATCTCATGTGTTCAAATTGCAAAAGGAAATTACATTATATCTATCAGAGGAGCCCCCATTTTTGGATGTCAATTTCGGGATGTCACTTGATGATGATGTGTTGATTGTCTATTTACCCATTTGGTAATCTTCTTCTTCTTCTTCTAGTTTTCATTTCCGACTTCCACACCCCCCTTGATACCCGGCGGGTATCACTCACCCACACCACCCCAATACCAAAACATCTTGAAAGTTTTCACACTGGGGATACCCGGCCGGTATCACTCACACACACACTCCCCCCCCCACACCCCAAAAATCTTGAAGGTTTTGACACTGGGTAATAGCGCCCTTGGAATGCAAGGCTTCGTAACAAACAGAGAGCAAGAAGAAGAAGAAGAAGAAGAACAATAACAACAACACCGTTCATGAGGAGAAGGAGGAGCAGCAGGAGGAGGAGGAGAAAGAAAGGCAGTGTGGGCGAGGGGGGCGCGCAGACTTGACTTAACTTCAACGACGTTGTTGTTGTTGTTGTGCGCTGTTGTTGTTCTGTGAGAGTTCTGACAGACAATATACTTGGCATGATCAATGACACAATATATATATATATATATATTTGTGTGTGTAAGTGTGTGTGTGTGTGTAATCGAGTACCGCATTTTATTGTCGTCGTTCAGTAACCAACTTTCACGCGCATTCTCTCCTTTTTGCCGCGGCAAGCAGGCATGGGTTTGCGCCGGCCGGCCGGCCGGCCTGCCTCCCTGCTTGCTTGCTTGCCTGCCTGCCTGCCTGCCGCCTTCTTCATTTATGTTCTCTCTCTCTGTCTCTGCAGAAGAAGGGTCGCTGCAGAAATGCGCTGCGCATTTCTCTCTCTCTCTCTCTGTGCGCAGACGACGTGGGTTTGCGTGCGTGCATTTCTCGAGGGCGGCAGTTACCTCCAAGAAAATACGTACGTATTCTACATACTTCGAATACACCGTATATGTACTAGTATATCCTTAATTAACATTAATAATATGTACTGTATTTTGTTGCACTAATTTGGGTTTTCTTTTCTTTTTTCTTTTTTTTTCCCCTTTTCTTTTCTTTTCTTTTTGTGTGACGAATTTGGGCACCCGTGCTGGAATAAATAAATTTAAAAAATGGAAATATTTTGTGTCTT
>Ga0209208_10009681_pt1 | contig 12625 bp, 7 predicted proteins | sample S1TSphfallax_3_FD_187694 | JGI IMG/M metagenome (GOLD analysis project Ga0209208, IMG submission 187694) | Host-associated microbial communities from peat moss isolated from Minnesota, USA - S1T2_Fd - Sphagnum fallax MG (SPAdes) (version 2) | ecosystem: Host-associated > Plants > Peat moss >...
TAAAAACGAAGGACGCGAGCGACAGATGGGTGAGTGCAGACGCACTTGCTTTCTCTTCTGAAGAAAGACAGAAGGAGTTTGCTACGCTATCAGCACGCAAACTAAAGCAAAGCCAAAGCAAAGCAAGGAATGCCTTTCTTCCCCTTTGTCTCTTCGACGTCCCAAAACGAGATGCCAGTCTCAATCGAGATCCCAAACCGAGAGACCAGGCTCATGGCACCGACGCGTTTTACCCCTATTGTAGGTACGTGTTATATATATAAGTACTTTTGGCGTACAGCCGGCCTTTTACTGTTGGGCGGCCCACAAGCTTAATTACCCATTAATTACCAATTTTCAAATTACCAGTTAATTTTCCCTTTTCAATTACTTTTTTTTAAAAAGAATTTTGTTTCTAAATATTATTCGATCATTTAAGAAATCCTAGTATTTAAATCCTTTTTCTATGAATTATTTCATTTATCATATTTTACATTGTAACAAATCTTGAGGTTAATTGCATTTCATATATCTAAACATTTAACTTAATATGTTTTATACCCAACATTTAAAAATCATTTGTGTGTGTGTGCGTATGTGTCTATATATATATATATATATAAATATAACCTTTATTTATTTAATAAGAAACCATGAAGTTGTTTTCATTTCACAAAATGTGAAACATTTAATAATAATAAAATTAGGTTATTTCCATTTCATTTTATTAAAATTTTGATTTATTTAACAATAAATCCTAAAAGCATTTGCATTTCATTTTTATTAAAAAAAACCCAATATCTATATAGTAAGGAAGATTGGAAAGCCCTTGATGATCAAAGGTGATTTCATAAATGTTTAGACCTATGGTGTATAAGTTGTTGAAATTAAATTATTAAAATTTAAATAATCTTGTTTATCATATGGACTTTGACAATTGTTATGCATTATGATGTTAATTTTTATAATTATCATTGTTTACACACATCAAACAAATGGCACAAACCTTAAACCCAAAACCCTAAATGGCACATCACATCCAACTCATCCCTTTATATGGAAGTAAGGTATCATTCAGACTTGATTATAACTCAATGGTAAGTTAGTGTTAAAAATTCTTAAAATTTTGACAAAGTCCTATCATCATTTTGCCATTTCTCATTTTTGCTTTTGAAGTTGTTTTCTTCTCTTCTTTATTTTGCACCCTTCATCATATAAAACAATGACAACTTTTTAGATTTTTGTCTTTTTGGTATGAATGGCAAAAAAACATTTAGGGTATCAAAAGAAGAGGTGTCATGTAACATTGCATCTTGGTATGAATGGTCTTATTTTCATGGTTCTATTAGAAAAAAATGATTATTAACATTACAATAGAAAAGTGAAAATTAACTAACATCTATGTTGTTAAAGGGTTTTTAACAATTTTTCTTAACATTAGGTATGAATGGTTTTATTTTCATGGTTCTATTAGAAAAAAATGATTACTAACATTACAATAAAAAAGTGAAAATTAGCTAGCATCTATGTTGTTAAGGGGTTTTATACAATTTCTCTTCACACTAGGTTTGAATGATGCCTAAGGTCCTTTTAAATTAGATAACAACATATGAATTTTTTCATATAAATTCACCAAGAATGAAAAGTTTGATTTTAATGTGAAAGGACCAATAAGATAAGTGTAAATGTGAACCTCGTCATTCATCATTTAACTATAATCTTTCAAAAAATTCAACCAAATGTGAATCATTATGAGAGAAAACTTAAGATATTCCTATTTAACTACATGAATATCTGGGTTTGTTTAGTGCATCCAAAAGGCAAAACAAAAATTCAACCAATATTTCATTCAAAGGTGACGTAAGACATCTCATATTCCAACCTTTACAACATCAATCACACCCCATCATAATTGTTGCACCTAAAAATTGTTTGCATAACATACGTTGAAGGTTGACATGGAAAATAACCAACGATCAATCATCACAAAATAAAAATGAAACAAACCAAGCCTTCAATTCTTGAAGGTTTATTCTTGTCTTGACCCCATATGTACTCTTAGGCCCACTTTACATTAGGAATCAAGGTTAATGTCCAACCCAAATCCAACATTCTTATTGGTGCAAAAGTTGAAATAAACCCAAGTGGCTTTACATTAGGAGGCAAAACTAAAAGAAAAAAAAAAACTTTTCAATTTGCCCTGAGTTACTAATAAATGCTAAAATTTATGGCCTTGTAGAAGCCCCAAGGGTAAAAGAAAATACCATAAAATCTAGGAGGCCAATTTGCAACCCAAAAATGCTCAAAGTCGGCCCCAAGTTTTTCTTGCCATGATTCCTATTGGAAAGCGGGCCTTAATAATTTTGGATTAAAATTTTAATAATCTTATTACATTTTTAACAAAACTTAAATAATAATTATAGAAACCCAATCATGTTCGCAACTAACTAACATTTGATAAATATGAAACTTATAAATAGTTTAAACTTTGGCTTGTTGAACTTTTAATCCATTATGATAAATCACACGATTGGAATATCCCACCTAAATCTAAAATAACCAGCATTTATTTGGATAAACTTAAAGTTATGTTCCTTATTTAAATCCTTCATACACCTCCTACAAGTGTTCCATTGGATTCAAGATAAAAATGATAATATTGTTAATGTAACATTTGGCGAAAACAAAACCAACCAAAACCTTATCCACGACCTTTTGAAATTTTTTTAGGGGCATTCTTTAAACCAAATGGCAATGACCACCTTTGTTACACAAAATTATTCCCATTAAAATCAACCTTTTAAACAATTGTTTTATACCTTGTCACCCTCTTTAGATGTCAACTAATGGTTGTTATAACACAAATCCAAAGTATTAAACACCTTACCTTCCCTAAAGGCATTCAAGATATATTTTGTTTAAAGGCATACATACTTGTCCAAATGCATCTATTTGTTCACCAAATGATCATCCTCACACATAACACTTCATTTAGATGGCAAAGATATTTTTCATAAATGACATTATTGTTTTTGAAGCATGTTCACCTCTACACATTTACATGAACCCAACATCCAAAAACTATGTTGTTTAGGCTTGAACCAAGGTCCTCTCCACCTCACTAAAGCTTGTAAGGTTGCAAAAAAAAAAAATTATCATCCTTAAGTGCGATGTATGCCTCTTATCATTTCAATTGGATTAGTTTTTTCAAATTAAAAACAAAACATACAATTAATCGTGTAACAACCATCTTATTTCATGCATTTCACAATTGGATTAATTTTCAATTCCCATATTTCTACAGTCACCTATCCTTAAAAACAACAAACTATCCTTATTTTTTGAGGTTGAGACTATGATGTATGATTTGCTACAAATAATGTGAAGTGTCAAACTAGCATGGTGCCCTCACATCACCAATTTCCTTTCCAACACCCAAATATATTTTTTGGTGTTCATGATCCCATAATTACCAAGGACATATAATTCAATTTATCATAACATCATCCCCTTTATATTGACATGATTATTCCAACTATGGGTGCAAACAATAGAACTAGGGTGGACAAATGGGTGTAATTAAGCCCCCCCAAAAAAACATTAAAGAAAAATTGTTTGCAATCAATTTTTGTAATTAAAAAATGTCATTTGCATTTTTTTTAATGTAAAGGATATTGTGCAACTCAATTGCAAACAACATTTTATAGTCACAAAAATTGGTTGTAAACGATAGTTTTTATTTTATTAATTGTGTTAAGCCCAAACTTAGGATCCAAGTGAATAAATTAAAATTCATAGTTAGCTTCGATATGCATTTCCATCCATTTTCAAAAAGATTTGACACTATAGATTTTGGCACTATGAAACCCCATGGCTTCTTCCCTTTCATTTTCATTAGGTTCCCCCAAACAAAATGAATTAGCATCCCAAAACATGTTTGGTTTCACATCCCGAAATGCATGACATTGAAGAAAATTTAAAAACATCAATAGGATTGCTAGTTGAAATCTTATCGTATTGACCACAACCAAAGGTGGTTTATCGCCATGGTGGTCTATGCACGTGATTAATGTCCCAAATTTAATATTTCATCCAAAAACCATGTATGTGACCATGGATCACCTTTGGTCATGTTAGGTTAGTCCACATTCATGAAAGCCAATGGGCGTAATAATTAACTATTGCACATCCACTTACATTGGTTTGACAATTTGAACCTAAATATGTTACTATCATGTTAACACAATAGTTAATAATCTCCTAATGGTGGAACATTTTCCAACAAATATGCACATAATTTCTACACATACTACGACACATGGACTCCTAGAAAAGTTATGATATGGGTCTAAAAGGCTTTGACATGTGTTAACCTATGAAAGACCTTAACATGGCCATCTTGAAATGACTAGATCAATTGGTCCAATCATGTCCAAATATTGTGCCCCAATGTGATATTGTTAAGTAGAAAACACCAATAACCATGTATTGTTGATATTGGCAACAAATTAAAATATCGTTATTACAACATCATAACATGATGTATGGAGGTTTATATAACACGTGGGTCCTTCTCCACGTAGTGGTACTATCATACTTGATGTCATATTACAAAAATATAATTAGATTATAATTAATGTTCCCAAAAAACTCCAATAGACATATCTTGTCCTTGGAAATATTTCAATGAAATAACCTTGGTATCCAAATGGTTTCCTATTAATGACCCATTACTAGCAATCACAAGCGACTATGGGTTTACTAGTGGCAAAATGTGTCAAATTTTATGACTATAGTGATGACAAAGTTGCCAAGCCCAATGAATGAAATGATGAAAAAATGTGCCAAGCCTAATGAATGCAATGATAAAGTGCCCCATAGTGGTATGGGGTTTAATGTCAACTTTTGGATGAACATCATCCCATTTATTATTGACATATTATCAACATTGTTAATTCAACATGAAATTTAATTAACATTATTTATTTGTTTCGTTTTTTTGAATACCCTTTAACAAACTTCATTGTTAGCAAAATCTTATGGTTGTTTGCTATATACCATCTCAATCAATGATACATGGTTTCTTTTTATAAATTTAAAGTAATCCTTAGGGTTATAAAATTGTTCCTCCAACTAACACATCATAGGACATGACATGCATAATCATTGATTGGGCTTGCACCATGGTATAATATATTAATATGTGGGGATTGATTTGGATCACAACCTCTTGTTTAATTGATCCCTGATTTTTAAAAAAACCATTCATTGATATCAATATTTCATATGGGCATGGCTTCAAATCAATGGTAATCCAAAACATTCCATTTTCACTTCCCCCAACATCATGGGTTGAAACACTAAATTGAATATAATGATTTGGGTTTGGTATTGTTGTGTCAACACCCCCTCTTCATTATGTACCACAACCATGCTGAGAACAACCCTTGGCCTATCAATGGTTAAACACACTAGGAGTTTTGTTAAATTCTATAACTACATGTAAAGATTTGACCTTGGATACCTTGATTTAGCTAACTTTGGAAACATGTTGAAACACTCTAGTTGGTATTAAAATTTCATCCAATGTAGCCACCATCCACAGTGTTCCCCATCTTCACATAATGTGGCCACCAAAAAAAAATTGCCATTGGTTGAACGTTGGGAATAACAAATGGCTTTGGTGGAAAACAATGGTGTGTAATACGTGCAATTATTGTTGTTTTAGCACATTGTTTAGTGTTTTTGTTTTAGAAATATAACCAAACAACTTATCCATGTCACTAATACACAATCATAAGTTAATGTTTTCATAAGCTTGGAAATTGTATTCACTAGCATAAATGATTATGAAAGATGAAGCTAATCTTGAAGGTCCAACTTTTTGTTAGCACCCATGATTCAATGTTCAAGATTTTGCTCTTGCCATAGTTGCCACTATCAAGAAAAAATAAATTAGATTTGAAACCCTAACATGATTTCCATTTGATCTTTTGCAATATTTGATGTAAATTCATTTAGGGCCAATGGACCTAAAAATCTAATTCTATAAAAAAAACTTTGGTCAACATTAAAACTAAAAGATATTTGTTTCATTTCTTTAGTTTTCACCAACACATTCGAATTAGAATTCACTTATGTTTCCATACTTGTCACCATGTTTATGACTAGGCGTGCAAAGCTCACCTCCATGGTGTTATGTTGATTTGGAATTGATCACACCTTTCCCCTTTTGTATTTCCTATAACCTTGATCTTTCACAACATTGGCAATTTGTGATTGACCTTGTTGTAGTTCAAAATGTAAGGTGAAACAATGATTTGCATCATGTCTATAAATTTTATAATGAGGAGATGGTTGGCTATTAAGTGTGGGGACCAAACCCATCACACACCACCTTATTTTAGTTTGGCCATAAACTTTACAATGATAACAAAGTTGGTTACCTACGTGGTCTTATCTAGTTAACTATGTGATTATTGAATAAACAATATTAAGGAATTCATCAAGTTGTCCTTATTAAACTTAAAATCACCATATTACAGATGCCAACATTATGGAGTTCATTCATATGAGTGTTCATTTGTGGCTTATAATTTACTTGTGTTTAACTTTTAGTTTAATTTCAATTCCCTTTTAGTTAGTTTTTAGTTAACTTTCAATTACCTTTTAATTAATTCTTAGTTCATTTATAGTTGTCTTTTACTTCATTTCAAGTTCACTTTTAATTAACTTTCAATTAAATATTAGTTAAGTTCTAATTCACTTATAGTTAACTTTCATTTAATTCATAGTTAAAATTTAATTCATTTTTAGTTATTTCATAGTTCATTATTAATTCCCATGTGAATGGACATGGGCCACACATGAATGCACATGGGTGAACATGGATGACATGTAGGTTGGAAGTTTACTGAAAAACTTATTTGAATTAGGTGCCCAATGGGTATAAATAAAAATAAAATCCCATATTATTTTTCAGTTTGTTCAAGATTAATTTTGGGTACATTTTTTTGTTATGATTTTATTATTTTTTATCATGTTTTTGAAATAAAATTCTTTTGCATTCACATTGCGCATCCATTGTGTTTTTTCATTTGATTTTCTTATTCCATGACTTGAATTTAAAACTAAACCTACATTTTTTTCATGTTCCTTTTGTGCCTATGACACATTACACATTTCTTCACCAATTTTAACTCATACATTTCAGCAATTAAAGTACATTCATTAATATCAGTTGTGTGAGTTGAAATAACATATCACCTTGCACCCATTGCTTAAATTCTTTGTTCAAAACCCCATATTATGTTTTGAATAATGTGTGTTTTAAACAACCCCTCATATCATAATGATTAACCTTTTCATTCACACATATGCCTATCGAAGGTTCTCATGTAGCTCACATTGAAAGTCCTATAAACTTCATAGTTTTTTTGTGTAAACCCTTTTGTGATTTCATGACAATTTTTTTATAATTTTTTTATAAAAGGGTTGAATGTCAATAAAGGACCTTATCCATTAATGGAAGGGCTAGCACCACCACTTTTGGCGATTGTGCCATTAACACTCCCACTTCCATTAACCAAATTGATATTAGGCATTGTCATAGTTGTATTTGAAGTCATGTTAACAATCAAAGGGCATATTACCCTAGGTGATGGAAACATAATTAAACAATCAACACATTCGCCGTTCCTTAATAAAAGTTTCATGGGCATGCATGAACTCGTGAAAATTGTCCATCAATAGCCCTTTCAAACGTTGTAACAACCCTTTCCATGCCATGAACAGGGTGAACAATTTCCTAATGCATTTTTACCATGTGTCAAATTCCTAAACAAAACAAATTGCCCTTAAATACCAATGAAGTTTTTTGGTAATTCCATAGAGTTTGTCCATGTATCTCATTATAATGGTGCAACAATTTGTAATTGCCTTGTAATATAATTCAACTCCTAATTCAAGGAATCCCTTCCTTATGATGGTGACGATGGTGGTGTTGATACTCAAAACCAATTAATACTGCTTGGAACCCCCACTTTGTAAATCCATTAATGCCACTTGTACTTGAAATGTTTTTTGTTTTTTAATCTCATGGCACCTCCATGGTGACCTTTTATCTTTAAACCATGGATGCGAAACATTAATTCTTAAGGGATGTTGAATATGGTGAAACATGGGCTTAGGTTTTTTAATTGATTCAAGATCACACATCATGGGTTTATATCCCAAACACAAAATATCTCCAATTGTGTTCACATTTGAATTAATTCCAAACTAAAAACATAATTAGAACCCTATTTATTATCATTAATCAATTAAAACCTAACTGGGTCGTGAAATCAAAACATTTTACATAATATAAAATAATATGATTACTATTGAAACTCCAAAATAAAGGGTATTAAATAAGCTTTTTAATTTTTAAAATTTATTTTGTCACCTTGAAATCTCCCAAACCATAGTGCTTTTGTCACATTCTTAGTACCATGAAAAAGTCTCAGTGATGTGGGTGCATTAAGGTGGTATCATAATGTTTACACATTTAGACCTATGGTGCAAGAAATATTGAATATTGAGCAATTATTTCATTTAAAATATAATAAAATAATTTTTTTAAGGAAATTTGGATGCACATTTGGTATTATTGGAAAATGCTCAAGATTTAAACTTTTGTAAGTCATGCCTAAAATGAAAGCAAAATAAACAAAAAATTCCCAAAATAAGAGCCACATAATTCTTTGGTAATCCATTTTCACATTAATGGAAAAATTCAGATCCCTGCACATTTTGGTTATGTCTAATTTTAACTATAAAAAATTATCTGTTTTGTTATACAATAGTTTATTTATTGCAAAAAAAAATTGAAATCTTTCAAAATACATTACATTATAAGACACTAGTTTAGACTCAACTAAACAAAAAAATAAAAATTTTAGTGTCAAACAATGATGGAAAACAAAAATCACTTGAGTTCAACTTATAAATTTGTGAGGGACACAAAATAAAAGATAATTCACAATACTTGAGACACCATGACAAAATGGTGTTTTAGAAAAAAAAGGAATTTTAATGGGGGCAATTTTCATAATGCTACTACATGCTAATTTGTTTAAATATTATTAGGGAGAAGCCATACTCATAGCCAATTATTTCTAAAGTCAAAGCCTCGCCAAAGCTTTAACAATCAATCAAACACCAATAGAAGTTTGGTTTGGAAAAAAGTTGAATTTGTCATATTTTGTCATATCTCAAAATCTTTGGATACATAACCTATGCACATATCCACAAGTATAACAAAACAAATTTGAATAGTCATTGAAATAAATGTATTTTCTTACATTATAACAAAGAATCAAAAATTTATTGTCATTTCAAAAGATATGAATTTTTACGAGTCCACCATAATTTTACCTACCAATAATCATGTAACTTATTAAGAAGAAGATGACAATGATTCAATAATGATTCAATTTTCCTTAAATCTTTTACAAATGGACCTTCCATTAATTATTCCACCACACAACCTCTTATTTCATCTTTTCCATAACAAGGCCCATTAACAAACCCACAATCATCAAGGGTCCCTACTTTTATGCTTGAACAAAATATGAGATTTTACACTACAATTCCAAATGTGTTGTTGCTACCAATTCATGATACATTTGTTAATGTTTTCCCTATTTTATCAATTAAACAAAAAAGGTGTTATCTTAAAAACATCATCACTCCACCTATAACATGGATTTGAAATTGTTGCAACAAATAATTTAATCTTTCAACAATACCAAGACCAATTTGACAAAAGAAAAAACCCGCCTAATTGATAAAAATTATGGAAGGCCAATGATCCATTACACCAAAATGCAAAAAAAATCCACATAATGTTTAAATTATTAATTTTAATGATGATTTTTAACTTCCCAAACACACTTGAATAAACATTATCAATATCCAATGTGATGCGCCCCCAAACTCTTTAAAAACCCAAATGTGAATCCCAAAACAAAACAACAGAAATTAAAGTTTAGGCATGTTCCTTAATTCGTAACACTTTGGGGGTACAAGGGCATGTGGGAGCTCCGGGATGGGACTAGGATGAACTCATAAGCGAAAGTTTTAAATGAGGTCAACTTGCATAACCAAGAAAAGAGGGCAGTTAGTGCAAGTTGAATAAAAATGGTGTGACAAACTTAATAAGGACAACCTCAAACACAAGCTTTACATGGCTCACAACTTTTGGGAAGATGCACCACTCCCCTCCCCTATAGTATACTTTGTGCCTCTTCGTGGGGATTACATCCAAGTGCCATTTTTCTCTGAAACTCCCAAGTGGAAATCCCAAAATTAAAACTTTTATTGTCCCAAAACTTTGGATGTTCATATTTTCTTTCTCAAATCAATTTTGTTTTGAAAAATCAAGGGCAATATCTTATAGCCCTCAAAAAGATTTTTCCAATAATGTATAATAAGTTTCAATCGAAGCTCATTTGACCTTTGCTTTCAAGGGGTTTGTGGTTGGGAATCCCGCCTCTTCTTTTGATCATAATTCATGCAAATTAGGTCTAAATGAACAATGCAAGGACACTTTAAGCATCTACGCTTCAACAAATTTCTAATGGTGTCCTAGGGGCCCAATTTGGTGTTTGTTTATCTTTCCAACCAAGGTTCTGAACATTTGAAACTTTTGCACAAATGCACTGGGAATCATTGGGTTCCATCCCTTGCACTCTCCCTCATTTGTGAGAATGTGTTTCACATTTAAACACATTCTTTCGGCCTCATGGACCCTTGCACTCCACATTTAGTCGTGAACCCAATGTTAAGGTTATAACATAATGTTAATGAATGGTTGTAAAACAATTGATTTTGAATTTCAATATGTACATAAAAATAAAACATGGACATTATTTCCATCACCAAAAGACAAAAAACCTATCATTTCCAAATGGGCCTTTAAAATTAAACAAGATGGATCAATTGATAAGTATAAAACATGTTTAGATGCCCAAATCTACACATAAATTGAAGGTATCAATTTTATGAAAACATTTTTTCATGTTGTAAAAATCACTTTAATTCATGTTTTACTAACATTGACAATTCAATTTGATTGGGAAACACACCAACTTGATGTCAAAACCCCATTTTTGAATGGTTATCTTGATGAAAAAATATTCATGGTTACACCACAAGGTTTGGAAAAACTTTCCAACCTTCAATTTTTGAAATCCATTAATGGATTATGGTAATCATTCCAAACATGAAACAAAGGTCTCGATACATATTTGTTCTTTAAAGGTTTCCAAAGGACTATATCAAACCCCAACATTTATGTCAAACATAATAAATGGCGAATTCATCATCCTTGTTATTTATGTTGATGATGGGATTGTAATTAACAACAAATTCAACCTAATACATTATATTATTTTCAGTTTAAAAGAAGAATTTGAAATCATTCATGAAGGTGATTTATGTAATTTATTTTTAGAATTGAGATACTTCACAATTGTTAACAAAGTTGGATTTTGTTCATTCAAATTAAATATTTGAAAGGTCTATTGTTGTGATACAACATGGCAACCTACCATTCAATTTCTACACCAATGAAATGTGGCATTAAATATCCCAAAAACAATTGCCTAAAAACCTTAGCAAAACAAGTTCACACGAATATAATTCCTTATGCACAAGTTGTTGGTAGCATAATGCATGCCACAATCCATTTCAACCCAATTGTGCTTAAGTAGTTTCAAGTTTATCACAATATTTGTCAAACCTAGGTGTAAATCATTAACAAAAATTTAAGAAAATACTACAATACTTTCATGGAACACCCAATTCCAAACTTCATTATCACAAAACTTTAGATGGTGCAATCCTACAAGGCTATTTCAAAGTGGATTAGCACGTGGTCAAGACACCATATATTCCACTTTTATTTATTAATTTTTTTTTTTGGTGTAGCCATTAGTTGGACCAACAAGAAATAACATTTGTTGCCTTATTTATCATTGGATTAGAGTAATGGCCTTATTTAATGCCACAATAAAAGCTATTTGGTTGTGCACATTTATCCATGAAATAGGTGTCCCATAACCATCGCCTACTATTAGTTATGCGAATAACAAAAATGTAATTGCCTTAACTAAGAATCCAAAATTCCATGCCTGAAACAAACGTGTTGCAATTCAATATCATTTCATTTGTGAAATTCCAAGCGATTAACCTTTCATGGTTTGCAACGTTATGATGCATCAATTTCAAATGGTGATTCTCATTAAACTTTGTTAAACCCAAAAAATCCATATCGTATATTTTCTTATGTGAATTGTTTTGGGTTTAGTAATTGATGCATCATAACATTGAAAACCATGAAAGTTTAAGAAAATATAAAAATATAATGTTTCCTTCACATATTGAGCTTGACAATATCTCAAAACTTCACAAATTTTGAAGACATACCATTGATTTATTATTTGCACAACCTTAAACTCCATTATTGACAACAACACTTGCCAACAATGGGAACAATGATAATTGAAAGAAGAAGAACAGATGTTTTAGAAAAAACTCAAAAAAATGACCTAATTTTTTCCATGAACATTTGTTAAAAGATGAAATCTTTTAGATGAACATA
>Ga0209208_10009682_pt1 | contig 12625 bp, 5 predicted proteins | sample S1TSphfallax_3_FD_187694 | JGI IMG/M metagenome (GOLD analysis project Ga0209208, IMG submission 187694) | Host-associated microbial communities from peat moss isolated from Minnesota, USA - S1T2_Fd - Sphagnum fallax MG (SPAdes) (version 2) | ecosystem: Host-associated > Plants > Peat moss >...
AGATATCAATCAAAAGGCAGGCAAATAGTAAGCAATGGTGAGAGTACATACGGCCTGCACTGGTGAGGTAATGGCGCAAGCAAAAAGGCCTGCTCTCGCGCTCCTTCCGGATGAGCAGAAACAACAACGCAGTACAAACGAAGAAACGGCCCCAAAAAAAACACAAAAATTCTTTCTCAAACCAGAAAAATTAGCACAAGCAATGTAGAGAGAGAGAGCCTTGCTGTGCGATGAAGGAGGAACTCCACCTGCTCTTGTTCGTAATCAAATGCAAATGCTTCGACGACGAGGAGATCACCACAAGGGCGAGCGAGGCTTCACAACACACTACACAAGACTCTCTCTGTCTCTTTCTAGTGTGCAAGTCTTGTAATCAACGGCCCAGCTTATTCAACGCTAGGGCAATCTGACGGCAATGGCACTCCGCTCCTAGGGTATCAGTGAACGGCGGAGATCTCAATGGGTAACTAAAATTGACAGCCACTTGCTGCGATTTCATCGACGGTTAGATTTGAATTTCCCATATCCATCAACGGCTACATTACGTTTTTTTCTATGCCCAGATCTTTGTAGAGATGATCCTCATATTTCCTTAGTCTCTCTATGGATGATCACCATTTTGGTTGCATTAAAAAAAATCTTAAATAGAACACTCCTCATAAGTCAATTCAAGAACCCAATGTTATTGACACACCCTTATGTTTGTTGTGTAATGTTAGTGGTTTAAACTCCAATTTAACAACAACAAAATCTTGCAAACTCATGTTATGCTCCCCTTGCTTCCTCATGAATCAGATTGAATTGTGTAAGATCTTCACAATAACTAGGAAGCACTTAATTGGGACCTCAATTACACAAACAAATACAAATAGGAGTGTCATGAGTGTAGTTTTGAACAAAGAATGGGTTGTGAATGTAATACGACTTTGTAAACTTCTATGTGAGGCACTTTGCAATAATATATATTATATAGTCCATCCCATTGAGATTTCCTCAAAATCCCCAAACACCATCTCTAGAAGTTGGGATGTTTTGTTGTCTTACAACCTTGGAGTTTCATAACTCAAGAGAAATGTATGTATTTTGAATATTTGACTACACTATCTTGTAACATTTCATTATAAGCTTTTCAAATCATATCACCCTCCATGTTTTGATTTCCCAAATGGTCAAGAGGTAGTCACTTTAACAATTGTATTTATTCCCAACCTATCAAACCCTCATACCTTTTGAGCAACACCTTTTGTTTGGCCATGCAAATTCAAATTTTTTATAGCTCACATTGTGAACTTTTCCACACTTGACTTGCACACACCTCCCACTTTGTATGGGAGTGTAAAAAGTGTTTTGTGTGGCTCATGTAATGCCATGAGATTGTTCCTAACTCTAGTCATTTTGCCTAGCCTCGGTCACAAAATATGACCGATAGGCTCCTATGAAATATGACAATGCCAATAGCAAACATTTGAGATTTAAGTTATCTAGATTAAACATGAAAAATAACCTTTCCATGATTTAGATTAAATTTGATGCTACCTCCATAAAAACAAACTCGACTAGTGTGCCTTGTGTTAGTGGCCAAATTGTGAATAGAAAGTCGCACTACACACAAAAGCCTCTTCATATCTACATGCATACCAATTCAAAAACCAGGTTAACACTAGGGACTGTGATGGTTTGCATTTCATTGCTACCATTGCAAGTATAAGAGCATACAATGAACTCTCTTGAGTACACACAGTTGGTGTATTGAACCTTAAGGCCAGTGAAGCCAGACTATGGCAATCTAAAAATGGATGGGCTAGTAGGTTGTAGAAAACATGGATACCAGAGGGAACAAAGGGTCAAAAACAAGTAAGTGCCAAAGCCAATTGCAATGGCTCGGAGTTCACAACTGGTGAACAAGTGAACTTTAAATCAAATAATCAATATGGTAGAAAGAATAGAACTCCAAAGATGTAGAACAATCTCAGTATACAATTTGCTTAAGTTTGGAACCACTGCTACATCTAACAAAATTTCCAAAATGTCCCCCCTAAGAGCTGCAAATTTGTTGTTGCCATTGGAATTCTTGACACACTGAAAATCATACAATCACCATTTCTTATAATTCTGACCCAGACACCCAACCCAACCGTGCCACCCACCACCAACACAAAAAAATGAAGCCCTTCCCACTGGTATATTGTATATTCCCACCTCACTTGACAAGCACAATTTAGGTCCCTTTTCAAGGCGACAGTCTACCCTCTAGTTTACACAGCTCCACCCAAAATACAAAACTACTTCTACAGCCATCATACTGTCATGTGGTGTGTCACTCACAATTAGTGGACCACAATCCCATAAAATTCCACCACTCCATTGCATCGGAGATAATTCGAGAAGTTCACAGCATGCTCTACACAAAACACTGGAACATTGAATCCCAAGCAAAGCTCCAGAGCAACAAACCTTTTAATTCCTGCTGTACATGAATACTTCCACCACTCTTTGCAGCTAACTGCCAAAGGTATTTGTAGAAGTCTGACGATCTTGCGCAACTGTCATATACAATTTCCTGCTTCTCTCAGATTATGTCAAGAAAACTGGTTTTCACTCTAAAGGTCTACATAGTTAGCATGGCCATCATGCTCTCATTCCTCATAAGCCCTAATCCTCCTGTAGTTACCAGACCTTCACCATGCCCAGTTTGTGCTGTGCCCACAGAAAGGGCATCTTTGTCAAGTAAGTGAGAGCCCAGGCCAGCACCTAGCTCTTGGCTCCAGCTTGCTACGGGCAATAACGCATCATCCACCTCACTTGCCAGTGCTTGTTGACCACTGAGTCCTTGGGGGTTCAAGCATTTTGAGACAGAGTTTGGAACAGCTCGTCGCCAGGAGCCAAATGAAAGACCAGAGGCCCCTCCATTGGCCATCCTCTCTTCTTTTACTGGCTCTTGGTCTGCAGTTTGGAAGGCACCTGCTGCTATCACTGCCACGACTGCCCTGTGCATTGCTGCATCAGCTACTGCATAAAGTGCTTGTGCACGTGCACGGGCTGCCTCTGCCCCACTTCTTGCAATAGCTGCTGCAACAGCCACATCAGGCACCTTCCCAGTGCTTATGTTACTTGGCAGCTGTGCTCTCCGACGTGATTCTTGGGCAGCTGCCAGCCGTCGCAGTCGTCTCACCTTCCGACTGGCTTTCTTGCTCTTGCAGAATTTCTTTTGAGGAATTTCAGAAATGACTGCATTCCCAAGCTCACTCATTGGCATTGACCATCCTGGCACATCAGCTTCTCCAGCATAACCATTAAATGGATCAGCTAAAGTTGCTCTGAGTGCTTCTTCTGTTGGGCGAGGACCACCATGGCTTGTTAAACCTAGGACAAAAAACACAAAACCAAATAACAATCAAGAGATAAATTCAACTTCACAATGCAAAAGGTAAGAACTTACCACTATAGTGGACAACAAGGTCAAATAGAAGTAAACAGTCACATTCGCTCATTCTAGAGATCACAGAATCAATGACAAAGGCAACAACCACCAGTCACCACAGTCTAAATCAGCCATTCATTTCCAGGATAGCAAAACTTGCTCAAGGTTATATCTTCCCTGCACAACTAGTTTGACTGCTACCCTAAAACCCGACTGTCTCCTCTTGAAAATGGAATTAAGAAACATCTGTCCACATTCCAGTTCCTGAAAGTCTTCCCACAATTGACACATGCAGCATTTGCACATACATGGGGCAGTGACCTCAAAGTATCACAGTTCAAAATAAAGGGCAGTGAGTTTCCCAGACCAGGTCTATAGATGCTTCTATGAGCCTAGTTTCCTACATGGAAGGGGAAGATTAGCAGCCTTACCAAGATACAATCCATTCACAGGTTCTGCACAGTAATCCCGTTTTGAAGGGCTGTCCAAAGCTCCATCCATGGAGCCCACACTGATCCAATTGCGAGTGGCATTCCCATTAACAGATTGTTTTCTATGTGACCTTTGTTTCTGTAAAATGCGTCTCGCTTCTAGCCCTCGTGGTCGCAAGCAGAAGGCAAACAAGGGGGGTCTTCTACACTGCTGTAGCAACTGTTGCTTGCTTGCAGTCAATGACTGCTGCTGCAGTTGCATAAATTGATCCTGCCACATCTGCATTTGCTTCTGATATATCTCCCATGGTGCTGGCTGTCACCACCAGACAAAAACCCCAAGACACATGTTCAATGTCCAACCCCTGGCTTATCACCTGTCTCAGGACTTCTGTGCCCAACTCTCACTTAGAACTCACAAAGAAATGTTTAGGAAACTTGCGGAGCTTACAAATTTCATCACCTCTCCTACCGTCCAATGCTACAGAAGACTTCAGCTACAAAGAAGCAAAACCTGCTTGCAGATGCTTAGAAGATGTAGCCAAAAGACATTCTTTAATGAGAGGCACTCTGTTTGATTAGATAACAATTTTAAGAAAACCTCTACCTTGGATGTCCTCAGGCGTATGATTAGGGCTTTCAAAAGCATACAGCTAACAGCATAAGTGTGAAAAGACAGATATCATGGTCTCTAATAGACAAAGAAATACCTGAAAATGACGCACCAGAGCCATGCCTTTGCGATCACGTTTTCCAGACCAGTATGCATATACTAAGTTGATCACCTCCTCTGAAGCCAACCCCTGACACAACTCTCCAGCAAACTCAGCTGATACCAATTCAACCGAGTCTTGCTGCTTGACAAATGCACCCTTCTCTAACTTGTCCATTAGTCTTTCCAGTGTCTCCTCAGCAACAAAGGGCTCCGCTGTTGTACAATCAGCAGAGTCTTTCTGCTTGTTGACCTGCACCAGCCATTGTTCATCCTCACTATCCATATCGTACACAACTTGTGTGTTTGCAAGTGCCAACTCCACCTCATTCTCCACTTGACCAATGTACTTGGCAGAAGGTCTTGTGAATTGACACTCTGGACCCTTCGTTGAAAAATCCTCAACATGTGTCACACCAGGTATTGGGATGTGACGTACTGAAGCTGCCCTGGCATTCCGCTGAAAGCACTCCTCATGCATCTCTTTGAACACCTGCCATTGTTTTCTGTCCTCAAACTCCAAACTCCATCCCTTGCCACCTTTCCACATCATTGCATGTGTATAGCGATTGGTTGTACCTGATGGTATGGACTGCTCAGCTTTATGCGTGTACACACTCTCTCTACCTATAGAAACTACCAACATCCAGCCTTGGCCTTCACATAATTGCAGCTCCACACTGGCTCCTATCTCACGCCAACCCTTATCAATTTCCACAATTAGCACATTTGCATTGCACCCACTGTTGGCAAACTCTGCTCCTTGTAAATCAGATTGATCCATTGGATGCCTGTGCTGATACAACTCATCTGCCCTGGAAAAGGATCCACCTGCATCATCACTGGAGACTGGACTGATTGAGCCTATTCTTGGTCGCTTCTTGGAAATACAGATACCTCCCTGTATGGAAGATGCATCACAATTGGACCAGATCTCTTTTCCCTTGAGGTTCAGTGACTGAACTGTAGGTGAAACAGATGTTTCATTGTCGAAATTGCCTAAGTCTTCTGGATAAACTATAGACTGGCCATTTTCCTCTGGGCTTTCTGATTGCAAGGACTCTGGACAGTGAACAAATGGTCTCTTTCTGTCAGCTGTAGGGGCTGGTGTCAATGGTTCAGCACTGTCATGGGAAAGATTGGAACCTCGTTCAAGTACACAAGGACTGGTAGCAACTCGCCACTGTGTTTTGTTGGTGGGACACCTCCAAAGCTTCAACACATTCACTCTAGGCAGCTCTGAGCCAACTTGTTTTGGTTCCCCATTCCCACTCATGCCACCATCTACCTCACATTCTGATAACCCTACACTCCCTCCATTATCTCTTGTATTACTCTCAGCTTGAACCTTCTGCTGCTTTGCAGGCAACATTCCACCTGGATCACTGCTAGGCATTTCATGTATTTTTTCTTCTGCAACTGTAGCACAGCACTCCATGTTGTGTTTGGAAATATGCTTGGCACGCTTCCTACTTCTGGCAAATGCAGAACCTGATTCAGTGATTCTAGATCCACAAGAAAACCTGCTTTTGACCACGGCATAGGCACACGCTTCCTTGCTCTCGATGTGTTTCTTGCCTCCTAAAGCAATATCAACATCTGGGGTGTTGGAACTGATATGGAGGCCTGTAGTTGAATGATCAGCTGGGTCTCCCAGTGTTTCATCGGTGTCTGTTGTTCGCCTCTGCTTCTCACTCAAACTGCAACCCTCATGGGATTTAACAACAACAGCTTCAAAAGACTCCAGTCCACTCTTGTATACAGACTCCTGCTGCTCAGATTTCTTGGAATCCAATTCTGAGGGACTTCCAAGTTGCAATTCTGAAGGAGTTTGAGTTATTTCCATTTGAACATCAGGACACACAGCCTGACCATCATCTACCTGCAAAGCAATAGTCAGGGGCTGCCAAAAAAAAGCACATCTGTTGCATACAGAGAATGATGACCCTTCCCCAGCAGTCCCTTTCTGGCATGTAATGCCCACACAAATATTGGAGCAAGGAAACCTAGACCAAATTAGCAATGCAAGCTCTTGTCAGAAGCCAACTTACGTGGGCACTGTGAATGAATTGTGCTTGATCATACTCAATGACACATTTCTCATTTGCGTTTGTGCGATTGCAAGGATCCATGTGTGCTGCCTGTTCTTGACTGATGTCATCTGCCAAGCCACCTCCAGTCTGAACAGCACTAATGTCTGGTAGCTCAACAAGCTTAGTTGCAGATAGCTCGTCAAGAGTTACAGAAACCTCTCCTTTGGCCTCTATCTCATCTGCAGAAAGCAAATCCACTTGTTTGAAATATTTACTTCCATTGATTGTATTACTCTCAGCTTGAACTGAAATGAGGCACTTAAATATTCTTCATCATCCAGTATCCACCTATAGCTGTAAAATCATACAATAATATAACTCAACTGGTCAAATATGTTTCTTACCTGCACTCAAAAGATCCCTGTCATTTGCCAGAACTCCAGGGACTAGCCAATGCTCCTTCTGGGAGTCAGTCAACACCGCTTGTTTCACTCTTCGTCCAAATCCATCAATAAAAGAAACTGGAAAGATTGACAGTTTCAGGGGCAGAATAGTTCTCCATATGTCTGTTGAGGATACTTCCAGAGATTCATAGTGCTGCAGAGAGATCAAGCAGGCAACATGAACAAGATATGTACCAATGTACTTGGTAAAATGTCTATCTTCTCTAACTAAGATCTGTAGCTGCCATGTCTCACAAGCGCTCACAATCCCAGGTCTATCCGCCACCAATCTTGCAGGATGGGACCGTTTCCTTTTCCTGCATTGTCTTGGCATGACCTCACCCAATAATTCCTTGTCTCTTGTTCTCACCATATCATGCTCTTTTGATTCCCAGGTGCCAGTCATCAAAGCAAAGGCAGAGCAGTCTTCACTCTGGCCAATAGTTATCAGTTTTGGCAAACTGGTTTCAGAAATTGGTTCTGTGTTGATGGAGAGACCATTCTCAACAACACCATCAGCCACGCAGAGTGACAAATGCGGATCAAGTGGAAGGGATGCAGCCACAAGCACATTTCCCATATCCTTCAACACACTTCCTTCCTGTGCTATCCTTGTGCCATCCATCATATCAGACAAAGAAGGAGGGCAGACAACACTTGCATCCACTGACAGGGGCAAAGAATTTGCAGACTCATTGACCTCATGCAATTTGAATCCTGGCACCATATGTGTGGCCATGAGTTCCATCTGCTCTGCATCAGGAGTGCAATGATCTGCACATTCATTCTCTGTCATCGGTGGCACTTCATCTTTCTCCAGCCTCTCCCCAGGTTTCTCTTCCAGCACTCCACTGCTCTGTTTGATCTCAGAAAGGACATCACCTACATTTGCAGCCAGAGGTTGCTTCTTAGTGAGCACTGCATCTGGTTCCACACTTCCATCCCATTTGCTGCAAGTCAAGGACTTGGCAGACTCACAGGCACCACCATCATCAGACGACCGTTCAGAAAGAAACCTACCACTTGTCTGTTGATCAGGCGAAGAAGAGTCATCTTGATCTTCCGTGAGCGTACCGGGTTTCCTGTCGCTCAATAGAGAAGTATGCCGATGGTCCAAAGATCCATTCCCAACTATCAGGGAGTCGCCTAAGAGCATCCTCTCCTCTACTGTCGCAAGGTGGTCTAATGCTGCTACTTTCTCAGTAGACTGAGGAGCATCTGGTCCTGCAGCGGGAACCACATCCTCCTGACCTAACAACTTAGACAAGTTGCGTGCTCTAGAAGAAAGCTCAAGGTCTGGATGGTCAGCTAAACCGTCTGAACTGACCAAAACCGCATCAGTAAGAGGAGTGGCGGGCACCCCATTCTCTCCGCGTTCTGATGATGCTTTGAACCTTCTTGCGCTAACTCGAGCTGCCTTCTGTGTGTCCGCCGAGCGGTCACTAGAATGAGTAGCAACAACAGATAACTGTGCTCCGAAAACTTCCCCTTCTAGCACCTGGAGTTTGAACTGTTCCTTCTGCAACTTCAGCCATTCTTCGTCTTTGTCATCATAGACGATCTTATGCAGCTTTCTGGCACTGTTATAGGCTTTGACTTCGCCGTAATACCACTTGCTGTCAAGGGGCCAGAAAACCTTGATCCTTCGCCCTACAATCCTTTTCACATCTGCATCGCAAAGCACAACCTCTTGAAAAGGCCCGGAACGCTTCGGCGTCGCCTTGAACAGCGTCGTCGTCGCCTGTCTTGGCCGAAGCGCTCTTCCCCCGATGCTCTGCTTCGGGACCGTAGTAGCAACAACACCGTTGTCAGGCATCATCCGCGTTGTTGCTGAACCGTTATGGCACACTACAAGAGCCGCCGCCGCCGCTGCTGCTCCCGAATCGCAAACCAGATGTGCACCATCTTCACTGCAACTCTCACCAACAAGCATCTGATTATCTATCGCGTTGCCGCCTGCTGCTTTTGCTGGTACTGTTGCTGTGGCTTGAGATGGAGAATACGGAATGGACGGAGTCATCTCCATGGCCTGCTCATCGTGCAAGACCAGGTTCTCCTCAACAACAGTGCCCCCTCCGATGCGTACGGCTTTCCCATTTGTTGCCAAGTTTGAAGCTCGCCCCCGACGATCATTCCGTTTCGCGGCAGCTTTCCCAATCTTTGAAGCCACAGTCGTAGATGCCTCGACATTCTTGGAAGTGGAGACCACATCCACAAAAGAACCACCGCCGGCAGCAGCAGTCCCCGTAGCGACTTCAATATCCTTCGCGTTCTTCATCGCCCGACGCTCCCGTGACCGTCGCGACATCGGATGACGGAAGTACAAAAGTTAAAAAGCCCTCCTGATGCACCCGTGTTCATTCAACCCTCCTGTTGCAGCGACGAAATACTCATCTACTTCAGGAAAAGGAACCGAACCCGAACCACACCCAAAACCAAAACCAAAAAAAAAAAAAAAAACAGAACAGAACAGAACAGAACAAAACTGCACCACCACCACGAACACCCAAAGAACGATTACGAAATTGAATAAAGCAAACGAGAAAGCTTTTTGGTATGTCAGGCGAAATCAAATCGCCGACCGACCCACCCACCCACACCGACCTCCCGCCGATTTCCTTTTGGTTTAATCTCAGTTCTCTATTTTGGGAAGTGAGTTATGGCGTTTTCGAAGAGAAGGAGCAGTGTCATGCTCCATCTGATGAAGTTGTTTCTCACGGGGAGGAAGGGAAGGGAAGGGAAGGAAAGAAGTAAGGAAAGAAGGGAAGGGAAGGGAAGGGTATGGGAGGGGAGGACTCGGAGGCGGACAAAGGATGGGCGTGCTGATGAGGGAGAGGGAAAGGGAAGGAGGGGAAGCACCAGGGGCGGCAGCGACAACCATTGAAGCCCTCCCGCCCGCACGCCTGCCTTACCTTCGATCCTTCCTCGCCTTCCCCGCCCTAATTCTGGAGCCGTCAGATCACCGTTCTCCAGGGGAGGACGACCTCATAGCCGTACACGTGGCCTGTCTAATTTCAGCCGCCTTACTTCTAGGAGCTTTTAGTTTGTTGGGATGTGGAACCGTCGAGACTGCAAGTGAGGTCCGGCCCGGGAACCTCGGTTGTCTACGTGGATACTTTCCTAGCGCACTCTCCACACTTAGGTCTCAAAACCGTGCAATAGCGTAAGGACCACTGTGGGTCTAAGACTTTGGTCTCAAGACCGCAATAACATGGCGTAAGGACCACTGTGGGTCTCAGACTTTGGTCTCAAGACCGCAATAACATGGCGTAAGGACGCATGTGGGTCTAACACCATGCTCTCAAGACCGTAATAACATGGCATAAAGACCATTGTGTGTCTAAGACTATGTAACATAAGCTAAAATGCTTACTTTTCCTTTTAAGGACTATATAGTATTTTTGTCCAAAAAAAATTCATAGACAAGGTTTTTGACTGAAATCTTTTACAACTTTTTTTTAAATACTTATATATTCCCCAATATATTACATGTCTTATGTTAATCATGGTTGTATGAATATGAATTTTCAAAAGTGCGTACATTCCTTGCAAATTCAATGTTTCATTTTGAAAAATTATCGTAATTCCAAATCATACTAAGAGAATCATGTTTTAGATTTTTAGATTTCTTATATTATAATCTACAACTTTTCATAAAACATCATGTACATTATATCTCATTTATATGTGGTAAAAGACTTTTGAAATTCTAAAACAAAATTTCCAAAAAAATTGGTTTTTTTTTTTAAGTTTAAAATTTTCATGTTTTTTAAATGATGAAATTTTCTTGAATATGATTAATAGTTTTTTGTCATCTTAATTTTTTATTATTATATGAGTCAATCTCAAGACCATAATAGCATGGCGTAAGGACCCTTGTGAGTTCGAACTATTCTTGGTGCCGAAAGTAGCTCAACAATGAAGCTTCAAAAAAACCCAAAAAGAAGAACTTGAGCTTGGGTTTGGGTGCTTTTTGGACCCAAGTGTAAGTTCAAGTTATTGTAGCCATTACCGAGCTACTTTCGATGTTGAGAGTAGTTTGACATCAAAGTTTTTAAAAAAAAGACAAAAACAAACTTGCATGGTCTCATAATTTTTACAACCCTCATTGAGCTACTCTTAACGCCAAGAGTAGTTTGGTAATGAAGGTTTTTTAATTTTTTTAAAAACCTAAACTTGGGCATGGGTTTTTTTTACCAAACCCAAGCTCTATTCTTGGTGCCAAGAGTAGTTCGACAAGGAACAAAAATCCAAGCCCAAGCTTGAATTTTCACTTGCAAGGATTCGAAAAGAAATCCGAAGCTTGAATTTCCTTTTCAGATTTAACCAAGTTTGAGCTTGACTTGGACCTCAAGTTGGAGCTCCAAGCTGAGCTCACATTCAACTTTTTTTGTTCAAAAAAAGTGGGGGCGAAAAGGAGGAAGACTCACTTGTCAATGAAGCTCCTCCAAATTGGTCTTTCACATCTTGGAACTCTCTTCGCCTTCTCGTTCTTCTTGGAAACACAAATGCAAAATAAGAATGATTTCATCTAATTCTCATTCCATTTGCACATCCAAAAACCCTAAAAGCTTCACCAAACCTTGGAATTATTTACATATTACTAGCGACTTGTGAACTCTATTGTCTCCTCTTCTTGTGTGCTTTCCCCAAAGCTCTCTGGTGTGACCTCTTGATGGAGAAAAAATAAGAATTTATAATTTACTACAAAATGTATATTTTTCAACCATGTTTCAAAATGAATAATATTTTTTTCTCTACTTTCATTATGTTATCAGATTAAAAAAATTATATTCTCACAAGTGTGAAGATTACCTTGTCACTTGCCTCTTGCCTACGGAGAGACCAACTTGCTCCTCCGTAGCCCAAGATTATGTTTCCTGCATAATTGGATTAGTGAGCTTGAAAATGAAAATTGTTTTACAATAGAAATTTTTCAAAATCTAGTTTGTCTAAAACCTTGGAACTTTCCTTTAGGTGGTATGTCTCACCTACATTCTTGGAATCCTCCTTGGGTGCCCTCCAACCTTCCTTTTCCCCATTACATGTTTCTTCTGCTAACCATTTTTATGCATCTAATTGTGTTTTCATCACTTTCAACCTTTTATTGGAGCTTGCTTCGGGCATGTGATAGTTCTCTACATTTGGGGAACAATTCTATCTTTTGAATTTTATTGATCCATTTATATTATCTTGTACTCAATAGAAGACATGTTAGTGTTTCATGTCCAAACATCTCAACTTTTGCGGCACTACAATATCCTGCAATACTTGAGAAAACAACTTTCCCATGCTACTAGTGTGCATAATTTCTTGGCAAGTCCTTCACGTTTTGTTGTTACAATAATAATGGTAATTTCAAGATTTGTTTATTTCACTATCCATTTTCCATGATAATGGCAACCTAATGTACCTCCTTCCATCCATTAAGTAATTTATCAACATCAAATATTGTACCTAGCTTCCAATCATCTATAATTTTTGTTAATTAACCCACATGGATGGTGCATATGTATATTACATTTATGGAATACACATATGATGCTGAAATATTAATGGCACATACATTAATTACATGCATGTGG
>Ga0209208_10009683_pt1 | contig 12625 bp, 13 predicted proteins | sample S1TSphfallax_3_FD_187694 | JGI IMG/M metagenome (GOLD analysis project Ga0209208, IMG submission 187694) | Host-associated microbial communities from peat moss isolated from Minnesota, USA - S1T2_Fd - Sphagnum fallax MG (SPAdes) (version 2) | ecosystem: Host-associated > Plants > Peat moss >...
TGTCCCAACACCCAAGGGTGTCCCGGAATGTGAACTAACCACATGGGTGGTTTGTTTTGATGCAGATTCATGCTTGATCTACTAAATCTTCTTCCTAGTCTAATCCCTGGGCTCCCAACTCGACCCTTTACCCTTTTCTAGAGTTGGAAGCCGGGAGTGTGCCTCCAAGTCTCAACTTTCCGCAACTTGACTTTGTGAAACCCTCAAGTGGGTTTCACCCCGTGACTTGGGAGCGCGTCATATTGGATGTGTCCTTCCACCTTTAACTTGACACATATCTCAAATAATTATTGATGTTTTGTCTTTAGTCGTAAATGTTTATGTGTTGAACCAATCTTGTGGGCATTCATTATTTTTTGATGCTTTGAATGTAACAATCATTGTGAGCTTGAAACTTAAAGAAGAATCTAGAATTTCACTTAATTTGTAGGATTTAATTGATGATGGTCTATTATACCCCAAGAATTAATATTGTTTGCATCTAACATTAGAAGAGAAGTATATGGTGTTATAGATGGTTATTTGTCGTTCATTAAAAAACATGAAAGAAATAAAACATATAACATCATGTCCTTGATGTTAGGCCCCAGATTAAAAAGTTTGAGATTGGTTTCATCTCTTATTAATGGAAAGTAAGTTGTTTCCATTGTGAAAGAGTATGAGCATCAATCCTTATTTCCTATGCTTTTGAGATGCTACTGCATCCTCCACCCTATGGCAAAATTTGGACTTGTGACAAATATGCAAATTGATGAAGAAAATAACTTGGACATTTTTGAAATGTCTACTAGAACCAATGAACCACCAAAGGAGGTGGAGAACAAAAAGTTGCTCATGTTTAAAAGGTTTCAAGTGGATGTCACGAACAATAAATGTCTTTTGAGAGTGGTGGGCAAAACACAAGTATTTATTTCCAACTGTGGCATTTCTTGCTTGTCAGATTTTTGGCGTGATTGGTTCTCAAATAGAAATTGAAAGAATTTTTTCATTGGCTGGATTCTTACAAATTTGAGAATAAGTCACTTACAATCATATAATTTAGATAAGATAATTTTGTTAATAAAACTTGGACTAGTGATCTAGGGTGGGTTTGTTGTTCACCTTCTAGTTTGATAGAGTTGATTGAGGCTGATCTTGCCTTAGAAGAAGAATTATAACAATATGAAGGTGAATTTGAGCGAGATGAACTTTTGGACTTGTAATTTGTAAAATACTTTTGAAAAAGAATTGTTTATCTTGTTATCTAGACTGCTAGGTTATCCAACAGATATTAATGGTGATGGATCCAACATTAATTTTTTTTTAATGGTATCCTTAAAGGATATTACAATTGATTTAATAATAATAATAATAATAATAATAACCAGAACTGGTGAATATAAAAAAAAGGTTATATCCGCCCAACACTGGTTTGAACCTCCTTTATCACAAGGAGCATTTGATCAGTCAGATGTCTTTGTTAAAGTGAACACTAAGTGATCCAAAGAGCAATCATTCCTAGTGGAATGACTTGACAACTAGGAGAGTTTAGTGTTGGTGGAATGTTGCTAGGCTTGTTCGAAGGCTTTCATGCTTTCATGGTAACTACGTCAAATTGTTTCTTACACAAGCTCTGCACACTAGGAGTATTATTAGCTTGGTGGAGTGTTATGCAAGGTTTGTTCAAAGGGTTGATGCTTTGAACTTTGTTGTGAAGTTTTAGTTAAGAGGCATCATCCCCCGCCTCTTGTGTTTTGCTTCTTTGTCAACCTTAAAACTTTTTGCATCAATTTGCGCACTAGGATGCAATCATGTCTCTTGGTGGAGTGTAGAAGGTTTTATGTTAGGTAACTCTTGAAGGGTTCATGTTTTTCTCAGTTTCCCATTGGAAGGTGTCGTCAAATTCCTATTCTGGTTCTTGAGCTTGTCCAAAATTGATCATGTCACAAACTTGCAATTGAAGAGTGAGGAGATTGTTGATCTACCATCCTCATAGATTGATTCTGGCGCTATTGAAATGGACCCAAAAGCACTGAGAAACCAAGAGTGGGGTGTCTGTTTTATCGTTGCTATTTTAGATTGTGTCATTTTTCTGTGATTTTGGAGTTCTTGTCAGCCAGAAAGTTATTGTTTCTATTTTAGATTCATGGAGTTCTTTCATCTCCTTTGCACTCGACTATTGCTATCGTTGTGGCTACAACGGTGCAACGATGATGATACTTATATTTGGTGCCCAAGCCTTTTGAGGCACAAGAGCTTAGACAAATCTCACATTTGGGATTGTGCTTTGACTCTCTAGCATGAAAGTAGTAGCCCTCCCCTTTGTATAACTCTTGAGGTTAATATTGAACCTCTTGGGCATTGTGGCCATGTCAGTAAAATAGAGTAGGTCATGGCGGAAACTGGTAGTCGCTGGAAATCCACTTTCCTTCAAGGAATCTTTGGAGGGGGGTCTTCTTCCAACCCAGCAGAGCTCGAAAAACTCATAGCAACGATTAAGCGGATCCATGACCTTATTGATCCTGGCGTTCAGCTCAACAAGCAGCTGTGTGGTTACGTAGACGAAAAGCTTTTAAAGTTGAAGGCTTTGTTAGAAAGTCGTTACAAAAGATTTGTTCGTGCACCGGAGTCGGTGCCAAACGACGCGAAAATCGTTCTTAAAGAATTGTACTTGGTAGTGAAACGTGTGGAGGTTCTTGTGCAAAAGTGCACATTCAAAGAAGCCCGCGATCAATGGCTTGAGGTAGCGATAACCGTCGCAAATGTAGAAGAGGATGTAGTAGAGATGGAACTTGACCTGGCATGGTGGGTTAGTGTGCTGAAGGTTGCAGCCGATTCGAACATGGGAGAACCTGAACTTCTTAGCAAGGTACAGAGCGCAATGAGAAAACAAGGAGCCCTGCTTGAGAAGCTGTCAAAAGAACTTAGTTCTTTACAAAAGGCGGCTAAAACTGACAGGAAGGACCTACTTTCTAGGGTCGAGGAAGTGAAGAAGAAAGGTAACATCAACAGCCGCCAGTACGTTCTTGCTATGTACTTGTTGTCAAGAATGCAAGAAGGTCATGACCACATTGCTCCAGAGGTAGCTGTGCAATTGCAGCCTAAAAAGAAGGGCGAGTTTTTGGGCAGCGGTGCATACGGCGAAGTCCATGCGGTTACTTGGTTAGAGAACCAGGAGTGTGCATGGAAAGTCCTTAAACATCAAGAGCTTGACCACGAATACAGAATTTTGAGACGATGCAGTCATCCACACATTCTTCAGTCCCTCTGGTATTGGAAGGAGGAGGAGAAATCCCACATAATAATGCAGAGGATGCCTGAAGACCTTGACAAACACGTTTCTCGCAAAAAATTGGATTTGCATGTGGCCATTGACGTCATGCTGCAAATAGCGAAGGCCATGCGCTATTTGCAGCATAACAAGATCGTCCACAGGGACCTCAAGCCTTCCAACGTTCTTGTGCAACCTGTCACTGAAAACTCTGGTGAATCCGGTTACATCCATGTGAAGCTCGGAGACTTCGGGACGGCAAAAAAGTACGTCAATAGCGAAACCTTCTCAGAACAAACTCCTAACCTGGGCACAACATTGTATGCTGCACCTGAGGTGATCTTTGGGAAGCAAATGCCACAACCAGACGGAACTCCGAACTTTCCTCCCAAGGCGGATGTGTGGAGCTTCTCTATGGTTTGTTACCAGGTTTTATCTGGTGAGAAGCCATTTCACCAGGAATCCAAGATTGGAAAAATCCGTGATAAAATACAAGATCCAAAATTTCGACCACTTTTTCCACAAGATTGTCCTGACTATATCAGCACCTGCATCAGCAACTGCTGGGAGCAATCTCCAGATAAGCGACCAACCTTCTCTGACATTTGCACCAGGCTCAAGCTTGCAAAAGCTTTCAGCTTAGGAATCACTTGTCTCCAACCTTGTATGCATTTGCTTTCACATAAGCTGCCAGACAACCAAGGAACCAGGTGATCACCTAACGAAATTCCTCAATCTATCAGTTCAATAACTGACTACTTCCATACAATTCATGCAATTTTGCTAGCATATTGAGCATGTCCATTGGTTAGTTCAAGATTGTTTCTGCTTGCTTGTGCATCATCAGTCGTGCTATAATTTTGTCCCTTGATTTCAACTCTTTGCTGACATAGAAGGTGTGTACAAGTATGAAATATTGTTAGTTGAATCAGTTTCCACAAGCTTTCAAAAAACTTGTAATGCAGTGTCTTCCATTGTCACTGAATATTGTTTTGGTTTGGCTTTATTTGCAGTGGTGAGGTGAGAGCATCACCGCTAGCTGAAGCTATTCTTGGTGATGAAAGCATTACCAGAGTGCTTGTCATGGGAAGTCCACGGGCAGAACTATTCATGAAGGATCTTTGCTTCATGAACCATGATGTGCTTGATGGTAAGAGACCCAATTTGGAGTCAATTTCAGAGATTGGCTTGGATATCAACAAAGAGTGGAAGCATTCCAGAGGTTCACTCTGCATCCATGCTGCAAGCAAATGCATTGGCCAGCAGGGGTTGTTTGAACACATTGACTCATTCTTGGCAGAAAGGAACTCACTGTTGACTTCCAAAAGGTGGCTTGAATCTTGGCGAGGAGACTTGAGAATTGAAGATTGCAGAAATTGGAGGACTTTCCAAAAGGTGGAAAAAGTGAATAGGGTTCATGTTGTATGGCTCTTATATGAAGTGTTTGAAAGTATTGAATTTGAGTGGAAACATTTGAATGATATCTTGAAAAAACATGAAGTTCCACTCCAGATTCTGATTTTGACAAACCCTGAGAAGGACCCCACTGGTGAGTTCCTGAAAAGGAATTTTCTGGGGAATCATGGTTTCCTATTTCCAGGTGTGTCCACATCATCTGGACAAGTTCACCTTATCACGATCCCATCACACTGTTTGAGCAGTGTGAAAGACATGGCAAAAAGTTACCAACAGCCATTTTTGGATCACCTCCCCAATATATCATCAAGCGACACATTGTCTCTAACACATTTGGATTACAGGGCTCTTTTGGGAAGCACAGAGGTAATCAAAACATTTTCCAGCATACAAAAGACAGCACGCATCATCTCCAAGATTGCATCACATTTGGGCAGGAAAGGAATTACCATTGACACAACACCCTTCATTAGGTTGAATGGGCGTTACACCTTAAGTCAGTCAGGAATCTTCACCACAAAGTGCCTGTGTAGCATCTGGGAGATTCCTCTAATCAAGGGAAGAACCATGATGCGTAAATTTGCCTTGTGGGAATCCAATCGAGCTGATCATGAACCCTCACATAGACCAGAGCAAAATGTGTCTTTGTCTCAATCATTTTCACTGAGCGTCAAAGATGGGAGGTACCTCCCATTCACTGCATGTGCTGCACATGCAATTGTCTATTATAGAGTTTTGCAGCTTAGAGGGTGGACTGCATCTGACAATTCAGATGAGTTTGATAGCTTTAATTCTAAACATAAGAAGCGGTTTGAGGAATTCTCACAGAAGTCTTCCGGGGGGATTCTTTCTCAATTATGGCAGAAACTCTCTGGCAGTTTTGATGAAACAGGTCTCAGACAGATATTACAGAAATCCCTTGAGGATTTTTACATTGAGTGTACTACTGGGCACTCTTTAGATGAGCCAGATAGTGTAAAATAGATACACCTGAGTTCTAGCATCCAAATCATTTGACCACATGTACAATTCTTGTTAGACCAATTCACTGTGAGCTGCCAACCTGCTTGAACCTGGCCATTGTATCGACGACTGACCTTTCTCTTGTTTTGTCCCTTATGTTCTTACTGCAGTTGATCCCCATGAATTGTGAATTGGTAGTTCAGGCGAAGTATCTTGGCATTTGTTGGAGCTTTGTTATCACTTGAGATATGGTGATGGCATCTTCGAGCTTTATTTCAACTTTGTACGAAAGCTGTGACCAGAAAGTCTGGTAGGTTTTGCTGCATCTAGGAGGTTCATTTATAGACTGTGGCACTCTTTTTCATGTCACTGCCATGTTGCACAAAATAACCCCAGGAAGTGTGTGAGCCCTTACTATTGATGAGATTTACACTTTCATCTCTGTGATTTATTTTGCCAGGTTTTGTAATTTCTTGTGTTGTGTGCGATCTACTCATCTGTGCCAATGTCTGCTTTCACTGCTCTCTTTTTCATGCAAGATGTCAAAACCTAGTTTAACTCCACAGTTTCCAGTTCACATCCAGAGAGCAGAAACAACAAAATCCATGTCTGCCTGTTTTTGTGTGGAGGAAGCACTGTGCAGTCTTGAAAAGATCAGTTAATGGTCTTGTTCTAACAGTTATTCAGTCTGCCTGTTTCCCAGTTTCAGTTCTCTATGTCCTTGTTTTATCTTATTTTTTGCATTTTACTGTTTCCTCTTTGATCTTACTTCTCTTTTTAGTTTTACTTGGAGATTTTATTCAAATTTTTGTTTGGCTTGCTAACAAGCCTCATTGTGGAATCTTCCATCACATTTCAGATTTGTGAAAAAAAACTCAGTACTTAGGTTGTTGTTTGATGTGGGCCTCCTGTACTTGATAATTAAGAAACAAAGTCAGAAATGGATGTTCAGGTAATCATTTACTACATTTATACCTAGTGACTGGTGGTAAGTAGACAGTGAAGAGTTGTTCTTTTGTTGAACTGTACCTATTCCGGTTTCCTCATATTAGTCAATGTTTATCTTTTAGTCTTTCTGCAGTTTGTTGTCAAGGTCAAAGTGGCTGTTAATTCAACACCCTTGATGTATGCGTATCACTGAGCAACTCCTGAATTGTTTTGTACTTGGGAAAGATAATATAGTAAAGAAGTTCATTTGTAGGTCTTTTGTACACATCATCAAGCAGGAAATTACTCTCAAAATGCATGGAACACCATGAATGTGTTGTTTGAAATACCTGGTGTTGTTGCAGGAACCAGAAAAACATGCATACCATTTCATTACAGAAACCCTGAGACATGGACTGATGAAGATGTGGTCTTTTGACCAAACATCCTGGAGCTGCAATTATTTGAGTAAGATCCCGACAACTTCGAGTGTTTGAGCTATGATCTGATGTGTCTTCAACCTGTAACTAAAGGCTCATGGTGCAATGACCATGGTAGGTCCAAGAAAATCCAATTCCTAAGTAGCTGGACCGCAATTTTTTACCAATGTTGCATCATGCATGCTATTATGATGATATCAATCCAAACCTGGTCAACATCCCTTCCCTGGATCATCACACTGACAGAGGTTCAGAAAGATTTCACGCATTTCTGTTATCTCATCCTTAAGGGCAATCTTGATGGTTGGGTGTGCTGGAAAACTTATCACACCTCCATTACAATATGCGAAAGCCTCAAGGTTTACCATAGTGCTATTCAAAATAAAGACATGTTGATGCACTTCAAACCTGTAGAATCAGTTTTGTGTCCCTACAACCAATTTCTCCAATCCCCTGATCCCAAACAACTTCAATGCAAGCATCAATAGTTGGCAGCAATACAGGATGACCATGTTTTGTATGAAGCAATGGAAGAAGTATGACAATACTGCAGGCATCTACTACAGACAAGCAGAGCAGGTATGCATAGCTTGCAACTCCCTGCAACTTTCCATATCCGACTGAGTTCCACCACTGACTCCCTTTCACAATGTTAAAGCAAAATATCAGAGAAGACATCAGATTCATGATGCAGCTTACACGCTGTACCTTTTGTGAAATCTGCATCATGATTCAGACAGAGGTCTGTGTGAGGACATAAAGCAGGGAGACAAATTTCTTCATAATTGTTCTGGAAGGTAACATGAAAACAGTGGTGTGTGTGTTGCTTACTAGTAACTTTCTCATTAGTGCTGAACAGAATGAGGGAGGTGGAGGCTGGAAGATGACCACTAGAGTTTATGACCTTCTATAGATTCAGAAGGGTGGCAGATTTTCTCACATACACCCAAATATGAACCCTAAGATCGGAGCTTAGTGGTGTTGAGGCATGTGCCCATTCATGACCACCTTGCAATTGAATAATTTACTAATGCTTTTGCACAATAGCTTCTATTGAATTCTGATTTCCCAGGATCGCTTCTTCCAGCTTAAGTGAAGATTTCTCCAGCCTGAGTGTTTGAGAACAAGCAGTGAAAGTTCTCATTCTCAGGCCTAAAGCTGTTGGAAAACAATGAAGAAAGATGTGAAAACTCACACCGAGCCTAAGTGTGAAAGCTGCATTTGGTGTAAGGGTGTAATTTGAAGGTGGCAGAGTGATTGAGTAGTAGATCATTTAGAGAAAATATCAGCAACCACTTTCATAAATTGTTCCCCTGGATTCTAGATTCATTCTCATAAGTGCACATTTCAAGGAGAGAGAATAGGAAGAATGCAGGAAAACACAATCAATGCCAACAAAACCTAGGCTGATGGAGGAAGGGAAAGAAAGGAAATGACAGGACAACATGTTGAAATCAGTTGTCGGGTTAATGACAGGTTAGCTAGGCACGTGATAGCAATCATAAGGATTTCGACACCCGAATGACTGGAACATTGAATAGTCTGCATCTGGAGCCGCCTAGTCACGTGTAGAAGTTTCAAAAGTTCCTTCTAGAAGATTCGATAAGTAGCGTACCCTTGTCGCGTGCCTGTAGGTCCTGTCAAACCAAAAGGATAAAAAGCAGCAAGTTGAGTAGTGAGATAGACGCTGGGACTTAGACTTGCGAACTTGTAATGTTATGCATCTGTCCTAAAGTTTGTTGCTATGCAACCTGCGATTCTTAACAGGTTATGGGCCCATAGCGCTAAGAGCTTTAGGGGTGGTAATTGTGTCAACCATAGTGAGCAAGTTGACGCTAGGGTTGGTAGAGGTTTTGTGGTGAAGGTGCTCGCCTAAATAATCACCGGAGACAAAGTCTAAGCACAAGAGTGTGCTCAGCCTTGACGTTGGAAGAAGCTTGGCTCAGGAAAGATGGCAGATGTTAAGATTAGCATAGAGTCGCTAAATGGCGAAAACTATGCGGTGTGGTCCCAGAGGATGGAGATGCTCCTTGTCCACAAGAAGCTGTGGAAAGGGGTGACAGAACCTGAGGTAGACGCTGATAGGTTTGCAAAAGCAAAGGCTTTGATTGGACTAAATGTTACGGAGCAATACCTTGGACATGTTGTAGCTGCAAGGAACGCCGAACAAGCATGGGATGAGCTAGAGAAGGTGTTCAGGGGCAAGACCACAGCCCGGAAACTGCAGTTGAAAAGGGAGCTGATGACCTTCAAACAAGAGTTAGGAGAGCCTATAGCAAAGTACGTCAACAAAGCAAAGGACTTGGAGAGGGAGCTGCTTGATGCAAGAGCTGACGGTAAAGCCAGAGGACCTCGCTATGAGTGTGTTTACCGGTTTATCAAAGGAGTTTGACACGTTGGTAACTGTTTTGGTGGCAACAGACGCAGTCAAGTCAGTAGACGAAATGCTCCCACAGTTGCAAATCCATGAGCAAATTGAGAGGTTGAAGGCAAGCTCGCTTGACCTGGATGAGAAGGAGTCAACGACTACGGTAGCCTACGCTGCTAGGAAAGGAGGCAATGGGAAGGGCAAGAAAACATCCATGAGGTGCCACAAGTGTGGCGAGCTTGGGCACTTTGAGAAGGAGTGCCGCAAAGGTTCTCAGGGGTCAGAGGGGTCTGGAAAGTCAAAGAGCAAGAAGGGGTGCTTCATTTGCGGAAGCCCTGACCACATGAAGAGGGATTGCCCTAAGAGGGGAAAGTCTAAAAGCAGTCAGGGGGTTGCCTTCACTGCGGCAGAAGAAGCAGATCTTGGACAGTGGTTTCTGGAGTCGGGGGCAAGCCAGCACATGACTGGGGACAAGAGCCTGTTCAAAACCCTGGAGTCGCTTAAGGATGGAGAACGGGAGATCAAATTTGGCAACAAAGGGGTGTTCAAGGTGACGAGAGTTGGCACGGTGGAGCTGCGATGTCTAACACCAATTGGTGAACGGGTCAACACTCTCCGTGAGGTGATGTTTGTCCCAAGAGTTACAAAGAACCTCTTTTCTATGAGCAGGGCAACTGAGCTTGGAGCAGAGTTTGTCTTTAAGCAGGGAGTGTGCCAAGTGTTCATGAGAAATGAGGTTGTGTTGCGAGCGGAGCAGAAAGGGGGCCTGTTTGCAATTTGCCAACCGGGGTTATCTTGGAGAGACTCGTGCTTGCTTGTGAGAGAAGCTCAGAGTCCGAAGCTATGGCATAGAAGACTTGGGCACAAGGGGTATGAAAACCTAGCAAAGATGGCTGAGGAGGAGCTAGTCTCAGGTGTCCGAGTGAGCGGAAAGGCGTTTAGAGAAAAGAAAACCTTGGTGTGCGAGCCATGTATCCTGGGGAAACAGACTCGTGAGTCCTTTCCAAAGGAGTCAGTGTCAGAAGAAAGCACAGAGCCGCTTCAACTGGTGCACATGGACGTGTGCGGACCTATGCCAAAGGTGTGAAAGGGGGGGAGCAAATACCTAGCAACCTTCTTGGATGATTACAGCAAGTTGTCTGTGGTGCAACCTTTGAAGCAAAAAAAACAACGTTGCAGCCGTCACAGAAGGGGTACTAGCGCGCCTGGAGCTGCAGACTGGGAAGAAAGTCAAAGCAGTGCAAACGGACAGAGGGGGTGAATATGTCAACGAAGAAATGACCACCCTTTTGAGCAAGAGAGGTATCACACATAGAAAGACAGCTGGATACTCGCCTAAATAGAACGGATCAGCAGAGCGGTTGAACAGAGACCTGCAAGAAAAGGGGAAGGCAATGTTAGAAGACTCGGGGCTTGGAAAAGAGCTATGGGCAGAGGCCATGGTGACCGCCAATTATACCCACAACCGGCTGCCTTCAAGAGTGCACGGGAAGACACCCTGGGAGAAGTTCTTTGGGGAGAAGTCGGACGTGAGTCACATGCGTGTGTTTGGGGTGCGCGCATACATACACATCCCCAAGGAAAATAGGAAGAAGATGCAATCAGTTAGTGAGAGAGGGGTGTTTGTGGGGTATGAGCCGGACTATAAAACCTACAAGGTGCTCTGGGAAAGAGATGAGTAGATCTTGGTGTCTCGTGACGTCATCGTCAACAAAAAGCCTGCCTTCGGGACCATTGAGCTGAGCTCTGGCTCGAAGAAGGAGGAGGAGGGTGCTCGTGACCTTAGCCATGTGAGCCCTCTTACTCAGATGGGTGCAAGAAATATCCCTATGGGGAAGTCTGGCACTGGGAGAGAGGAAAGCAACGGCCCGTCAAGAGTCCTTACACGGGGAGCAGCAGCAAGCCAAAAACTCCCTCTCTAGATCGACCTAAAGGACAAGGAGGACGGTGAGGAGCAAGAGCTGCGAAGAAACCCTGCTTGTGAAAGGAGGACACGTGCAAGGTATCACGCAAACCTTACAATTGAGGAGAGCAACCCAAGGGGATCGGGGGAGCATCATGAACTGCAAACATACCAGGAAGTTGTTTTGGGGGAGGAGAGTGAGCTTTGGCAAAAAAACATGGACGAAGAAATGCGCTCGCTCTTAGAGAACGGCACTTGGGAGCTGGTGGGAAGGCCGGAAGGGGTAAAACCAATCCCTATGAAGTGGGTTTACAAAGTCAAGCGGGACGCACAAGGAAACGTTGAACGGTACAAGTCTCATTTGGTGGCAAAGGGGTTCCTACACAAGCAAGGGGTCGACTTCGAAGAGGTGTACGCCCCGGTGAGCAAGCACACAACTTTGAAAGCGTTGCTGGCGATTGTAGCGTAGCAAGACCTGGAGCTGCACCAGCTTGATGTGAAAACAACCTTCCTCAATGGAGAGTTAGAGGAAGAGATTTATATGCAGCAGCCGCAAGGGTATGAGCAAGGAGGGCCGAATACAGTGTGTTGTCTGCTGAGGGCTCTTTACGGACTGCAGCAGGCGCCTCGGGCATGGCATCGGTGCCTTAAGAAGGTCTTGGAGGACCTTGAGTTTGTGGCATCGTCTACGAACGCTGCACTCTTCCGAGGCACAATGGACGGTGAGACAGTTTGGCTGCTTGTCTGGGTTGATGACATTCTAATGGTGAGAGAGTTTGGTTGTTTGTCTGGGTCGATGACATTCTAGTGGCAGCCCAGAGAGAGGAGCGAGTAGCAAAGGTGAAAGCACATCTGACAGCCAAGTTTGACGTGCAGGATCTGGGGCTTGCCACCTACTTTCTGGGAATGGAGCTGTCACGTGATCGAGAGGCACAGAGCCTGAAGCTAACCCAAAAGAAGCTGATAGGGGAACTGATTAGTCGGTATGGATTGGTAGATGCACGCGCGCGCTCAGTGCCACAGGCAGCGAGGGAGAAACTCACAAAGGACGGGGAGCCCCTGGACACGGTGAGATTCCCTTACAGCGAGTGCGTGGGAAGTCTACTTTACCTGAGCATGTGCACGCGCCCTGATATTGTTCAGGTTGTGGGGGCGCTAGTGCGCTACATGGCAGCACCAACAATAGTGCACTAGGAGGCCGCGCTTGGAGTAGTGTGTTATCTCGTGAAGACTGCAGACTACGGCCTAACCTTTGGGGGGAGCAGTGAGACTCTTGTGGGCTACTGCAACACGGACTATGCAGGAGACCTGGACTCGAAAAGGTCCACAACAGGGTATGTCTTCCTGATGTTTGGGGG
>Ga0209208_10009684_pt1 | contig 12623 bp, 5 predicted proteins | sample S1TSphfallax_3_FD_187694 | JGI IMG/M metagenome (GOLD analysis project Ga0209208, IMG submission 187694) | Host-associated microbial communities from peat moss isolated from Minnesota, USA - S1T2_Fd - Sphagnum fallax MG (SPAdes) (version 2) | ecosystem: Host-associated > Plants > Peat moss >...
TAACCACCAATAACCATTAATAAAATAACCACCAATAACCATTAATAAAATAACCACCAATAACCATTAATAAAATAACCACCAATAACCATTAATAAAATAACCACCAATAACCATTAATAAAATATCCAACAATAACCATTAATATAGTAGCCACCAATAGCCATTAATAGAATAGCCACCAATAGTCATTACTAGAATAGCCACCAATATCCATTATTAAAATAACCACCAATAAGCATTATTAAAATAATCACCAATAAGCATTATTAAAATAACCACCAATAGTCATTATTAAAATAACCACCAATAGCCATTATTAAAATAACCACCAATAGCTATTATTAGAATAACCACCAATAGTCATTACTAGAATAATCACGAATAATCATTATTAGAATAACCACGAATAATCATTATTAGAATAAACACCAATAACCATTATTAGAATAAACATCAATAACCATTAATATAATAGTCACCAATAGCCATTAATAAAATAGCCACAAATAGCCATTAATATAATAACCACATGTAGCCATTAATAGAATAACCACCAATAACATCAATAGAATAACCATTAAAAAACATTAATAGCCACAAATAGAATAAAATAGTTGAAAATAAACTAAGATGAAATAAGCTAAAATAGCCAAAAATAACTTAGAATAACCAAAAGTAGCCTAGGGTGAAATAAATGTAATTATGTACATTATTGATTTTTTTAAAAATTAAACTCGAATCATTTCATTTGAACAAAATCTCAATGAAATATGAATTTTCAAAGTTTATGTTTTTGTAATGTTTAAAATAAAGTATTTGATAAATAAAATGTAATGTAACATACTATCACAACAAGCGTGGTGGCTTGATGGTTAGGGTGTTTGCCTTCATTCCAAGGTCAAGGGATCAAACCTCATGGGTGGTGTTGTGTGTGGTTAACAATGGTATGTTGACCAAATATTTTCCTCTAGAATTTTTAGAATAGGTGCCTAGGTTGATTATGTGGCCTACCTAGGCTAGGTTTTTAACCTAGAATGGATAATGGCATGTATCAATAAATAATAGGTTTTAAAGTTTATGAAATTATCAATAATATTATATATTAAATAATTAGAATTTAATTGATTTCCATATTGGTTAGTTAATTAACTAGCAAGTGAATGGTTTGGTAAATTTATATTTCACTTCAAAATAACCTTGTTTCATTACGTACTAGTGAAACAAGTCATTGTCCATAACAACTGATCCCTGTTCATTAGAAAGTTAAACAATTTCATTAGGTAAAAATGTTCAAATTCATTCAAAATCTAATGAAACCCAAAGTGAACTAGAACACATCTTAGTAGTGATTATCCACTACTAAAATTTTGAGTTTTTCAAATTATGCAAGTTGACTAGATGGTGATGTTTGACCACACCACGTGTACATTTTGACTAAAGGCCACGCACTTGAAAGACATGGTATTTTTTAACCACTCAATTTGACTATGATGACTAATTTGACCATATGCTAAATAAACCATCGAATCAATTCAAACCAAAAAAATAGCCCTTAATTTTTTTTTAAATTGTTTCGATCAATCGAGCTAATAACAAAAGGGCCATACAAGTACCATTGGTCAAAAAAACTTTTATTGTAATAAAAAAAACCCACCTATACTTCCATGTGATAGGTAGGTATCATAGGTCCTTTAGTTGTGAATGTTCATGATTTAGTATTCTTTGGCCATTTCTTGTCATTTGAGGAAATTATTCTAGTTGTTACAAGAAGGGGGAAAATGAAAATAAATAAATTATTCACCGAGGATGAAAGCTAAATGTACTAAGTTATAGATTACATAGGGGGTATAAGCTAAGTGGGTTATCATTTTGTGTTGAACAAACTAGGGTCTAAGATAGCTTATAACAATTAGAAATGCCATAACTATTTCATGGGGAGTGGCTCCAACTTTAGCTCCATTCCCATTGAGTCTAACTTTTTTTTTTCTTTTTTTTCATGATTCTAGTCATTTTGTTACTTGTTGTTGGTTTATTGTTTTTTCCCTTCCTTTGTGTTGCACATCTTTTTGCCTTTGGTGTGTATTATAATACCTCAACAATTTTGGCAAGAAACTGCCAAATAATTAATTAAATATTAAATCTTAACTTCAACAATTGGTTTTTTAATTCTGAAAATTTTGGCAAGTAATGGGTATAAAAAATAATATACAGTCTCTTGTCAAGGTTGTGGAATAGTCAAGTGTGTTTAGATTATTTAGGTTTTGAAATAATTTCTCAAAAATTTGGCAAAACAAAAATTAATTTAGTTTATGTTGAATTTGTTTAAGTATTATAGTAAGTTGTAGGTTGTGATTGGTGGTACGTCTTGGTGTTGTTTTCTTGCAGATCAATGACCTTTGTTTTTTAGGGAAAAAAAATTCAATGTTTTGTTGTTTTTTTCTTGCTATATTTTTTTGTTTGTTTTATGTTTTATATGTTGTTTTACTTTTTAGAAACAAGTGTGAGTTTTTTTGTTGTTTTTGTGTGTTTTTTTTCGATTTATGTGCTTTATGTATGTTTATTTTTCTTTTTAGCTAAGGGAAATCACTTGTTCTATATTTTATGGAACATTGAAATATAGGGATTTTTTGGTATCCTATGAAGTAATGGGAATTTTTAAGTATTAAAATTAAAAATATTCCTAAAATATGTTAGGCATATTTTCATAATCAAATTTGAAGCACCCTATTTATATCTAAGTAAATTATAAAACTTCTTTTTATTCAATAAATTGGATTTTATATTTGTTTGCACATCATTTGAAGAAAATAGAAAAATAGTTTTCAAGGTTTGTAAGTTGTGTTTGCTTTTTCTTTTTTATGTATTTTGAATTCGTAAGTTTTATATGTTGATTTTATTATTAATTTATTTTGTATGTTCTATTTGGCTTTTTAGTTAATGTCTTTTTTGTTCATAATTTGTCTGTTTGTTTGTTGTGCGTTGTTTGTGCAAGACCAAGTATTTGTTGCGGACAGCAACTCACACAAAAAAAGTGGGAATAACACTGAAGCTACGGAACTAGAACCAATAACACAACAACTCACACAAAACTAGAAATAGCACTTAAAGCTTCAAAACTAGAATCAATAACACTCAAAGAAAGAAACCTGGAAGTAGTATTGATATTGGAAGAGCAAATACAACTGGTGTTGACGAGAGTGAGGGACAAAGTCTCGAGGTCCTCTATTTATACTGCTAAGATATTATTGGAAACTCCAATGCTAAGATACTATTGGAAACTCCAAGATACTATTGGAAACGCTAATGCTAAGATACTATTGGAAACTCCAATGCTAAGAAACTATTGGAACTGACACATCTGTCACGTCCGTCACATCTTGTTATTGTCACGTCTGTCACATCTATCACGTCCGTCACAGTATTGTAAATTGAAAATTTGAATGGTTTGAAATGAGGAAATCACTTTCTTTTTTACTTGCATTTCTTATGCATATTTGTGAACACATTTTTTTTGCATTATTATCTTCATTGACATACCTTTTGTATTATGCATCTTATGAAAAGTGAACGTTATACTTGTAAATGTTTGTATTCTTTTCATTGTTTGCATCCTATAAGTTTGTTAAAACTACAATCCTTACACACACACATGGGAATACATATATTCATTTTGGTTTTTCAACCTTGGTTTGTTAACAAATCCTATAAAAAATGGAACCAATTATTGTGGTAAAAATAGATGTATGGATGAGAATTGTGAAATTTAATACATGAATGAAATTGAAATTGAAATTTAGGGGGAAAATGAAGATGTTCAAGGTTTGAAACATTACCAAGTTTACAATTTTAAAATGAAAATTTATTACAATTAAAATTTTGAAAGAAATACATTAACAAAGAAAGCTTGGGAGACTTCATAATACCATTTTTTTAACTTGGTCTTTTTTCCTTTTGTCCTAATGATAATTCAAAAATAGACTTGAGCATTACACAAATTATGTATTGTATTGTTTCTTATAATAGTGACACAATTAGCCTTGTAATTTCCAACCAACAAACAATGTGTAGGAAAGGTTTGGTGTCATACTCAAGAATAATGGTATATAACTACATTGGAAAAACATGATAATGCAAAACATCACCACCACAAATCATGTATATTAACTAGGTTGTCCATCTTGATTAGACCAAAGGTACAATTTAACTAAAATGATGGGAAGTTGATGAACCATGTCATAGATGACAATAATGTTAACTAAGGTGATTTTTTTGACTAATCACATCAATTGAGGTGACTTTTTAACTATGGATTATCAAATGGGGTAGTTAGTCAAATAGGTAAAACAATTGACAATTTAAGTCAATTAAATTGTATGTTTAACCAAATGGGATATGTGGAAATTTATGCATATTTGAATAACAATTTCAATTGACTTGTTTAATGAGTGTTGAAGTGCAATTTGAGTATTAAAGTTATGTTCATTGAAAAATGATGTATTGTGTACTCCACGAATGTAATTTTTTTGAAGGGTAAATAGTGTGTAATCATTTAAAATATATATTCAAGCTACTTTAACATTAATTAATGGTTATATTTTATTATGGTTTAACCCTTGAAATAACATACTTCAAGAACCAAGTATGTTGAATTATCTTCATTTCCTATTGGATGGTTTACCAAATTTGATGTATTATAAGAAAAGTTATTTTTTGCAAGTTGATTTATGATTAGGTTGTTAGTCATGGATGACATCTATGACTACATGACTGTGTAATCAAATAGGACATGTTGTTTAGGACATCTAATTGCTAGTGTGGTTCAATTGCAAAACAATTTGCAACTATGAAGTCATGGAGGTCATCAGCGCTTGATGAGATCCATAAATTATGGTTGTTGGATATAACTCATTAAATATGAAATAAATATGTTTTCCACCTATGCCCATGTAAACACATGTCATGTAGACACATGGTATAAATGTTATAAATCTAGCTTACATGTTAGGAATGTAGGTTAACTTAGTTAACAAGTTAAGCTAGTTAGGCTACATCACTAAGTTGCAAGTGTGAAGATTTGAACCCTCACCTCCACATTGAGGGAAGAAAATTTTAACCCCCACTTAACCATTGTAACACATGATTTTTACATGACAAAAATTCTCTCCATATTGTTATAAACATTTTTTTCCAACCTACTTCATAAATTAGATACCTAAATATTTACACAACAACTTAGAACCTACCTAGTAACCTGGTAGGTAAGTAGGTAGGTATGTATGACTTACCTAGTAGGTAGGTAAGTAAGTAAGTAGGTGCCTAGTAGTAGGTACATACATAATATCAATATAATAGGTAGGTAGGTATGTACTACTTATTTAGTAGGTAGGTAAGTAGTTAGGTGCCTAATAATAAGTAGTAGGTAGGTACCTAGTAATAAATAATAAGTAGGTGGGTGCATACTACCAACCTAATAGGTAGTACATTTGCATGTACATATGTGCTACCTAATAAGTAAGTAAGGGTAAGTTTGCAATATAATGAGCCACTATAAATGTAACCAATCATGAATAACACATTTGTCAATTTTTAACTTCATGTAATCTACACAATCTAATGTAATATACATTCAAAAATGATATATAAAAATATAAGTCAATTATATCAACATTTGAGGGTGAAAAATGACTAATTAAACATTTGTAACCAATTTTGAGGTCCTAAACGTAAGTCACATAAAAATTATCAAAACTAATTTAAATTTGTTTGGAAATTTTTGATATTCATGTAGATTGAATAATTATTAAACTTTGCATGGTTTTGGATCATCATTGGAATTGATATATAAATAGGTTGTAAAATTCAAAATCTACAATTTTCTTTCTAATAATTCTTGGATAAATATGAAGATAAGTTGTAAATCAAATAAACTAAATTTTATTATAAGAATATATTGTAGAAGTCAAATATGTGATTAAACCATAAACGTGTGCAATGGTTACATGCCATCTCAATTTCCAATTTCAAGTCCTTGCCCTTTTGGAAAAAACAAAGGAGTTGGGTTTGGCTCATTTTATTGTGGACATACTCGTAGGTACCTAATAGTAAATACGTAGTAGGTAAGTAGGTAGGTACGTATGTACTACATAATATGTAGGTAGATAATAGGTAGTACTAGTCCATAGGTACTAACTACTTTATAGGTAGGTAATAGGTAGTTAAAACCTAGTTAAATTACTAACATAGGTAGGTTATTAATGTATGTGGCTAGTCATGTAATCATAATGCAATTGCAATGTAATCACAAATTTGAGTAAAAATATATGACTAAGGACATATGACTACATGACTAGATTATGACATTAGTTGTAAATGTCCAAGTCATGAAAAACACATTTTGGCATTATGATGGCTTTGAAGTTTAATGTCATTTTGGTTTGGAAAAAACATTATATGCAACATAACACTAGAGAATTTGCCAAAATTGATGACTTATGTTTGATGTTATTTTGGTTTTGAAAAAAAATTATATATGTAACTTAATGTTATAGGTTGTCAAATTCCATTATAGTATTTTTGCAACCCATAAATGTTCAATTTAAATGGTTTAGTACGTAGTTATTTTTTGTATTGAATTTCTCTATAACCAGACACACAATATCACCTACTTAGAAGCAATATTTAATCCAAATTACCCTTAAAAAAAACCTATACAAGGAATTGACATGCATTAACAAGCAAAGATAATACAATTTTTTTTTGGCATAACATTCTTCAAAACCGTAAACACATCTTTAAAAACATGATGCACACAAATGGTGTACACTTAAAAGGTATCCATATAATTTGCATAGTTGATCATTGAAAAATAAATGCCATAGCCCATTAACCAACCTCTATTTGGCTATGCAACATGATGGATTTCTATTAATTTTAAAATAAAACAAAGTGCATAAGTAATGTGCAAGAATCCTTTTTGTAAAACTATTCCATATTAAATTGTTAATTCATTTTAAATGACTAAGAAAAAATTCAGACCAAAAAATCTAGCAATCCTATTGGCCAAAAATGTTATTTTGCACATGTGTGTGTACAAGTTTATTCAACACCCTTTATATACATTCCACTAATATTATAGCCCTTGTTTATTCATAAATTGGGCTAATTACCAAACTCATATCTCTATGATGTTATTATTGTTATTTTTGGCCCTCTTTAATTTCACCTTCTAATTGATACTACCATTACCTCAGGCCTTGCAAATCCATAATTAAACACCAACACATTACTAAATTAGTAAATAATAAATAGTTGCAACCATGGACTAATCTTCTAGTTATGAAAAAAAATGGTACAATACAACCACATTGACGACACACAATATAAATAACAACTTATAACTACTTATGGAAATCTATCTCAAGAATTAAGGTATTAGGTGCAATGAACTACAACATGATTTTCAAGATTCTTGTTCATAGGATATGTAAATGAATAATGGGTGGAAAATTTCAAGATGTTGAAATCCAATTTCTTTAGAATTGTTGAGAAATTAAGGCCAACTTTCATGAAGCCAAATACGAAATATTGAAGAGCCATACTTGTTGAAATCCATGTCTTTTGTTTTATTTATAAGCTTGCACATGGTTGTATTCTTTTCATATGTAGTGGTTTGTTCACAATTGAAAAGTCCATTGACTATAGCCCTAATTTTCCATGAATTTGTTGATGTAGTGAATTTGCTTTTAAGAGGTTGATTTATTGGCAAGAGGGACTTAAAATATAGAAAGTCATGAAGAACTCCAAACAATGGTGTGGTTTACTTACCATGTATGGTGCTATTGATGGCACCCATGTGTTGATTTCTAAACCTTTTATCCCATACCCAAAGGACTATTACTATCATAAGTTTGGGGGCTATTTCATGGTTGCTCAAGCTATGGTGGATTCCAATTAGAAATTCATTAACATTTTCATTGTTTTGCCATGAAGTGTCAATAGTTCACAAGTCATAAAAAGGTTTAGACCGTATTGATAAACTCAATACCATCATGTTTTATTTGAATCCAAGCAAAAGATATGGAGTTGGAATTCCACTTTACTTGTTTAGGGACAAAGGTATTCACTCATCAATTAGATTATGATAGTGTATAAAGAAGATGGCCACACACATTTTGGAGCTATTCTATAATAGAAAACACAAGCGGGGCCATTTTGTTGTAAAGAATGCTTTTGACATTTTTAAAGAAAACTTTTTAAGAGATTCTTTGCAAATTAGAACTAAGTGTTGCTTTTTTACTTGATGTTTTTACTTCTTCTTGTTGTTTCTTGCATAACTTGTTCATGATTGAAGATGAGGTGAGTGTAGAATGTTTCCTTCACATAATTGGGCTTGAGGCAAGTACTTCTTATGAAAATTAGACAACAATTAACAACAGTATTCCAAAATATTAAACTCATCAACAAGTTGAAAGGGAAGAGAGATTTTGAAAAAACTTATGGAGAGATTTCATGAATTATTTTGGTAGACAAAGGAGTTGACCATGTAAGATCTTAATTTTCAACTTGGTATCATTTGGACATTTTTTTGCACCAATTATTTGCCCTTTCAATTTTGTCATTTCTACTCATTTGCAATAACTTTTTCATTTCAAAAAATGTTCATTAATGTTTGGCAAATAGAATATTAACACATGAAATGAGGTAAGATCCTACATTGTATTCATTGGTCCTTCAAAAAAATCCTTGAAAATCTACACATGAGTTCAAATAAGATCTTATTATTGTCCTTCCAAAAGTCCATGCACATTATTTGTCTTTTCAAATATGCTTTTAATCATTTAATGTTTCTCCATTCACTATTTTTCATTATGATCTTCAGTTGTAGCTTACATTGTTTTGTTGATATTATCATTGTTGTTTGTAGCCCATTGCACAAATGTCATGTTCATCACATGTGCCATATTTGTAAGAGTCTACACCATGTCCACTTGATTTTGGCCAAAGTTTTTGTTTCATTCTTGGAGGTATTCCAACCACTTTTCTTCTACCACCAAAGTCTAAGCATGTATGCACTCCATGGAATCTATGAGTTCTTTGCTTCCTCTTTCCATAACTTAAGCCATGGTCTTGCGTGTTGAAGAATATTTCCTTTTAACCTTTGTATTTCATGTTAATTGCACTAGAATTGTTAATTTTTGTTTGTTGCAACATGTTTTGTTGACAAAATGTGGGGTTGCATGTTACTTGGGATTTGTAGAAGGGCATTGTTTTTTAGGAGGACAATGTTCTTTGTCACATTTTTTGGGTTGCTAATTGGGGACTATGATGTCAAGGGAGTTTTTGTGAAATTGACATGATGAGCTACAATAGGTGTGGTCCATGGTTGTTCATACAACCAAATGTCATTAGTATTAGTGGCTTAGACTTTGTCTATTTGCATATTGTCACAACTTGCTCCAAATTTTGAAAATTTGAAATTCTCATTGATTTTAATGGCTTCATGTGGTATATGGCCAATAGGCTTGTAATTGTCATCTTTCACATCCATCAGGTTTCTTGTGTGTGGTGGTTGAAAGATTGGTTTGTAGCTTTGGAATTCATGAATCATGTCATATAGCCCATGTTTGAAATTTCAAAGAAAATGGATAATCTTTTTTTTCTTGAATGCCCATGATCCAATAGTCTTGATTATCTCTCATGCATGCCATGAAGTCATATATCTTCTTTAAATCATTGACTATGGAACACCATTTATTTTGTACACTAGACATTCTTGAGGTGCTTTGAACAACATACCCACTTTCACAACAACTTTTGAAATGTTTTTTTACTTGTTCATTGTGATTTCAAACTAGTCCCAACCATCCACTTGTTCTATGCTTGTGAGTTGTTCGTCTCTCTTGGTTGTGAAGCTAAAATCTCACCATTATTTCAATTAAGTTCGTTGGACCTCCTAACCTGCACCTATACACTTGGTTCAAAGTTTTGGATGGGCACAGGAGCTGACATGGGCCGGAAACAGGTAAGGAACAATAGAGAAGTAGGGAAGATTTGCAGGGAACATGTAATGAAAAATATCACCTAAGGAAGGTTGCAAGAAATAACAAACATTGACTTAAAGGACCCTTTATGGGGGTGCATTGAAACTCTGACATTTTAACCCAATATGTGTCATTTTTGAAGATTTAGTGGTATCCTACCACCAGCTTACCACTAGCTTACTACCAAGTTACCACCTAGTGCTGCATCAGCTGCCAGCAAGGCTTTGTTGTTATGTTGCACTGTGGGTATGAATTGGTGATCAAACGGCAATTTCTGAACAGCAACTTAACTGTTGTTAACACCAAGTGTGAAGGGTGATTTTAGAACGTCTCCATTCATAGCAATAATAACTTCTGTACCTACAATTTCATCCATTTCGAGTGCAGTATAGTTTCAACACATGTCTGTCAAATAATTCTTTAATTTTGAAAGTCTCATTTCCACAAAGAGAAATGAAATTTTCTATATTTTCCTTCTCAAATTTTTGTTGTTTGAAGAATTTTATTTTTGAAAATTTCAACAATTCTGAAAATAACATAATTATTGTCAAAGCTGCCAAGGTAATAGGGTACCTTAAGCTACGGTCAGATTTGACATAATTAAAAATTGAGATGTTGAAAATTTTCAGAAATTCCAAGGGCAAAATGTTGAATGGTTAGGGTTTAGGGGATTTTGTAGGTGCGCTTGGGAGGTTTAGATTTGCTGTGTCCTGTCTCTTCTGTGGTTGGAATTGCTATCAGCACCAAGCTTGATTTTGGCATCCGGAGGCTTTCATGGGCATCAAGAGGAGGAGGAGGAGGAGGAGTTGTGGCAATGTGGGGATTGAAGTGGGTCGTGCATTTTTTTGTTGTAATCCCGAAGAGAATGCTGCTTGCTTAAGTTAGTATGCAGTGGCTGAAGCTTGCAGCAAACAGGAGGCTTCGGCCAATTACACAGTAGGTATACAATCCGCTGTGATCCTCTATTTACTGTGACATGTGTAGGCTTTTTCATGTCCAGGTTTTGCTGGGATTTTGAAGAGACCCAGTTTTCCTGCGGTGGGTTTGGAGTTAGTTTTCGTAAAATTGAGGGTTTGAGAGTTGGAAGGATTTGGGGTTTAGTTAGCTTGAAGCAGGCGCATTTGTGCCTGGAGGATAGCAGCGGCAGCAGGAGCAACAGAAAGAGAAGAAGAAGAGTAAAACTGACGTCCATTGTCTCAGGCAGTTGCAACTCGATCGAGTTTCAACGTCGCTTTGCCCTGCTGCTGCTAGCTCTCTGGGGGGTGTACAGGAGATGCGGTATACCATTAGCGGGTAGGATGTGGATTGCTTCTTGCCAGGATTTTTTTCTTTTGGGTTTGATTTTGCTTGTCATCTTATTGAGTTTGGAAGTGAAGAGCACAAGCAGGCAATGACAGGACGTTTAAAAATTCTCTTTGTAGGTGGATTCACTTTTCGGGTTGGGAAAGCTTTCATCAGTTTTACCATTTGGTGGGAATGCCCATGGTGCAAGCCATGACATCGCTCTTCTGCCTACCAACCTGAGTTGCAGGAGGAGGAGGGTGGACTGTGGTTATCCTGCAAACTCACCAGAAATAGAAGTTCAGGAAGTGGAAAACTCTTGGTGGGGAGGAGGGACTGTTGGTGATTTCAGTGCAATGACAACAGTTTTGTTCGCTGGAAGTCTGAGTCCGGCAATGGTGGTGTGCACATCAAGGATGCCGTATCATTCACTTCTACAACACTCACAGTCATTCTGCCCTGTGACTAATCTGGTAAGGGGTCCTGGTAAGGCAACCATGTAATGATTTTACAGACATCAGAATGCTGAACATACATTGAAAGGGAGGCAGTAGCACTGAGTATGAACTCAGAGGCATGAAGAGATACCTAACATTGGCCATGTCTACAGAAACTTTGATGTCCTTTTTCTTCTTTTGACTCTTTGGACATCTTCGGTTTGTGATCTTGTTGACTCTTTTCTTTAGGGTTGGGTTTACTCTTTTTCCATGCTTGTTGATTGTTTCTGACTGATGTTTCTAAGTGGCCGTGTTCTTTCTTCAAAGCTATGTTTCCTACGGTCAATGAACTTTGGGTGTCTAAGCTCAAAAAAGCAGATGTTCCTTGTGATAGTAGTTGGATTCTCAATGACTCTACAGGAGTGGTGGAGGTAATAAATTATCTTAATTGTTCGAGATCTGAAATTGATAAAGCTTCCCCAATTCTGTTGCAGTCTTTTGATTTCTTAACTCTATACACTAAAATTGACCCAGTGGTTCTAAAAGCTCGTATGAGAGTTTGGATAAATAAAGTGTTTAATCGGATGTTGAAACTTCATCGTTTTAAGTTTTTGTTGGTTCTTGAACTTTAGGTTTTTGTGGCTGAAAAATAAAGCAGAGGTCAATTTGTTTGAAAATCTTCATAGCTTCAAAGTTGCAGAGGCTTCAGATTTGATCTCTTGGTTGTATTTCTTATTAGACAATTTGTTTCTTTGTTTTGGTCAGGGTGTTTATAGACAATGCATTGGTATCCCTATGGGTACAAATTGTGCAGTCTATTTGGCAAATTTCTATCTCTTCACTTATGAGTTTGATTTCATTA
>Ga0209208_10009685_pt1 | contig 12622 bp, 10 predicted proteins | sample S1TSphfallax_3_FD_187694 | JGI IMG/M metagenome (GOLD analysis project Ga0209208, IMG submission 187694) | Host-associated microbial communities from peat moss isolated from Minnesota, USA - S1T2_Fd - Sphagnum fallax MG (SPAdes) (version 2) | ecosystem: Host-associated > Plants > Peat moss >...
ACTCAATCTCCACCTACTAAAACAATTAACTTTGTATGTACTTACAATCAAGAAAAGAGAAAATTATTAATTATTGCTACTTCAACCAAAGATTGATGCAAATAAAAACAACGTAGAGAGAGCTCAAAACCATGGGAAGGGCCTTGGGTATATGCACAAAGCTTGCTTATGATAATGTGGTATGCATGGTGTCATCCAACATGACCTCAGGTTTGAAGAAAAACAAACGTGGGTCATGGACATGAACAGGGAATTTAGAGAACGTGTGGGCATAATTTATTGCAAACAAAAATCGTGTGTAATATTACCCTCAAAAGCCTATTTTTCAACTCCTTAAGCCAAATAAAATAGTAAAATTAAACAAGGTACTTGCATGCCTGGGGCTCTCCCCCCCCCAACTCCAATATTTTCTTTAGGTAAATGAAGGCTACAGTAGGTGGTGGGCTACTTGGACTCCACCATTTGCAATAGGAATACTATTCGTTTAGCCATATCCTTTAAAATAGATGTGTGGTAATTACTTTTTTATGGGAAGGTTTGGGTAAGCGAAAAGAGTGTTTGTGTATGTGTGCATGTTGATTTATTTGTGGTTGGATTAGGTGCTTGATTTTTTTGCAAGGGCAAACAATTTGGCAATCGAATTGCTTCATTATGACGCTTGAAAAGTTTTTGAATCGTGGTCTACAGCTGTAAATTCACAAAACGAATTTGCTTTCCAATTTCTTCACAATCAGCAACATAATATAGTTCGCATGCCAAAATAGCTGTGACCTTGCACACCCAGTGGGTGCTTGTTTGTCAATTCTAATACTCACACCTTTGTTTGTATTTCTTTGCTTAAAGAATAGGAGTGCAAGAAAGAATGATTTCTTAAAAATTTCTTTTCAGAGTCCAAACCTTGATGACAAATACCTGAAAACATTTAGGCAGAGCCCAAGACTTTTGATTCCTCACTAATTGGCACTGGCATGCGCATGAGTCCGTTGCACATTCTGACATAGTTGCTGTGCCCGTTTAAGAAATGTGCTATTTCATAGATATGGTTTGCAGCATTGGACTGCCCATTAATTCCAGTACTTCTTCCCAAGTGCTGCAACTTCAACAGTTCTTGTGGGATCTGGTGTATTTCCCCCTGGGCTTATCTTTTACCAAATTGTCTGCACTAATTGTTTAGTATGATCCTCTGCAAGCTACAGAAACTTTGTCATTGTTAGCTCCAGCAGATGTGCATTCTGATTCCATTTGGCCAACGCTTCCCAAGTCACAGAGAGGAGAGATCAGCAGCTTCAGGGATTTTACATGGCTTCAGCAGGTTGCTGGAAATTGATCAATGTTTTCTTGGTTGAAAAAGGTGAAACACGCTAAGGTTTGTGATCATTGATGATGCCTTGTAGAAGAGCTTCCCCCATAGCATTGAGAATTTGATCAAGAATTGCATCTCCAACTCCAATCAGCAAAGGGAGTAAGAGTGTCAGGTAAGAGTGTCAAAGGGAGAGGTAGGTTACACCAGTAATGCTCCTTCAATGAAAGAGATGCTAACCTCCTCCTTTAAAGAAAAACTCATTAGCTATGCTCAAAGAGAGCCTACATGACAATTGAATTTCAGTCCCAGTTCATGTGATATTAAAGAGCCCAATCTCTTAATATAAAGGTTTCTAGTAAAGAGACTGCATGATGACTGAGATTTCAACTGTGACAAGCAGTGGGGAGTACAGAGGTAGGGAAGGAGAACTGGCTGATGTTGATGATGATGCTCCCCATGGTGTAGTGGCCAGAGAGATGACTGTGAGGGAATTTGCCATGATCCCTTTGTCAAACTCAAGGGCAAGCATTCCTCCAATTGAACTGACTTGCAAATCTGACCTCTGCTTTAGAGATCAGTCCTCGAAAGCCTCTAAGAGTCAGCTCCACATTGCAACAACGTCATAGTTGTTGAGGATCCTCCCAAAAGTCTGACATCCAGAAACTCTCCAGTATAAGCAAAATCAAAATTGAATCCAAAGACAAAGTTCTCTGCAAGAAATGAAGATAAAGCCACTGCAATAGTGAGCCTAGCTCTCTGAAATTGAGATCCAATGCTTGTACAGTCAAAAGATTCTATTCACAAAGCATCACAGGATTTTAGGTGATTTCAGGAATCAAATCTGCCAGCTCGAGAAGGACAAAGCTGGGTTGCCTACCAACGCTCCAATCGTGAGGTGTGAGATTCAAGAATTCTATCTGATTCATGCCATGCTGGTGACATCTTCCTCCAAAAGTTGTTATATATTGAGTGAAATAGTTAGACCCTCTATAAGACTCTAGTCTGATATTCAGTGGGTGTACCCATATTCTGAACAGTTACTGACCAGTTCATTTTTAAAAAGTTAGTGTGATCCATATTAATTAGTTGGGGTTCCTTCCAAGTTCAGATTTGTTTTTTTCAATGAGCATCTTTGCTTGGAAGATCACAAAAGTAATTTGAATCTTTGGAGACTACCTGATATTGAATCTAAACTTTGAAACAATCATGAACAAATAAAAATTCAAATGAATTTTTTAATATCTATTTACATGAAGGAAGGTTAGTTGTTTGTTGTGTTCCAATGGTTCATGAAACCAAGGTCATAATGACAATTTGAATCACCATTTTTCCAATGACTACAACCAAAGTGTATTGGTTTGTGGTTTGGAAAGGATCGTCAAAAGGTGAGAAATTGTATCCTTGCATCTAGTTCTCAATTCCATGTTTTAAGAACCAAGTGCCAACCTCTATCACTAAGGAACACATCTACATAGTGATTTGGTTATTAATTTTGATGGATTTTGTTTACTAGGTTGGCGAAACATAACACCAAAAGAGATCAAGCAAGAAGTCCTTCAACTCACCAAAGATTTCCAAGTACATGAGTTTACATTGTGTGTGAACAACACATCCCCCGAGCATTTCACAAAAAACACTCTTCAACATAGAATAAACATGAAACCAACTTGGGAAACTCAAGTGGTTGGCAACGTCATAGTTTGTGATGATGCATCTCACCCCAATACTCCATTTATGGGACAAGGTGGAGCCATGGCACTGGAAGATGCCATCATCCTTGCAAGAAAACTTCATGAAGCACTCAAATCAAAAGAAAGTCAAATTTCCAAGGTGTTAGAATCAGAGCGGATCCACAAAGCATTGTTGGACTTCCACCGAAAAAGGCATGGAAGGACCTATGCTCTCACACACAAAGCTTACATGCAAGGAGTTTCAACAATTGTTAATACAACAATCAAATGTTTTATGCATGACTAGTTTTTTATTCCTTGGGCTGGTCACACAGGAAACTATATGGAACATGCTTTGTTTGATGTTGGAAAGTTACCCATTGATGAGCCATGATCACATAACTAGGAAAATGAAAATTTTGGGGAATTTGGTAATGATATTTACTATGAAAGGGGTCTCAAACTTTGGTCTCACCATCTTCAAGCATGTTCAGAAGCGTAAATGAAGCTACAAATGTAAATGTAAGTTCCTTATATAAAAGTATTTGTAATGGTAGTATATGCCACATGAAAGTGTGTGAAACAAGTGGTTTCTCACTTGGACATTTATGCCCAAGACCGATCATGGAATGGATATGGTGAGGAATTTACACAACCACTATCAATATAGCTTATTCGGTATGTTAGCAACATCCACCATGGCCTAGTCATAAATTGAATTCACAACAATCCGCTTGCAAGGTTATCATAAGTCCTTGAGCTATGACATGGTCCACTTACATGATTGGTTTGATACTTTAAAACTATGGGTGTTATATGCATCTTAATTCACATATGCAGTATGTTAATGTAATTGTGTGTAGTAATTCAATTGATTAGTTTGGCACCAAACAGATTGCTAGTTCCTATAGTTTGGGGACAAGTTTTAAATTCAATTTCTTAACTACTTGAGAGGCCCACCAAATTGTGGATCCATCATGTTTTTGGGTATGAGACTAGAGATGGAAGTAGAGTGGCATGGGCAGAAATATAAATTGGTAGGAATTCTAAAATCATTCCTGACAAATTTCTTTTTTTCCAAAAAACCAATTTCCATTGCATTATTTTAACAATTGCATTTTGGGTGAGGTAAAGGTTTTGTGTATGGTGGAGGTGGGTGATGCAACCACATGGACTACCATCAGGCACTTGCCAGCTAGTAGATTCTACGCACTGACTGGAGGCATGCATGCCACGTGCTTCCAATGTCGTTTTGATCTGAATCTTGGGCTTTATATGACTTGGATGAATTACCTACTGACCTAGTTTATGGGGCCGATGTGATGCCCACTCCTTGACAATTTTTTTATCTTTCCTTTATTCATCATGAAAGTCTAAATTAGAGGAAAGCCATAATATTTATTCTTAAACAGTATATATATATAACTATAATTTACTATTATTATTTAAATCCCTTGTTGGTCACTCCAATAGGCGATGTACAGGTCCTAAAAGGCACAGATATTTGGAAGATATTTTTTTTGGGGACTTTTTGGTTTGTTTGTTCGCTTTCTCCCTGCTACTACTGGACCCAACCATCAATGAAAAGAAGATTTGCAACATTAAGGCTTTTGAATATCTATATATTCTTGCTACCGTGATATCTACACTTACAATCCCCCATATTCTCATCACAGTGTTGCAGGCAAGATGCAGGTTTGACCTTTAAAAACGCACTGCAGTGGTTGGCGGGAGGACTATAGTCATTAGTGGCAACTCGGCAATGGGGAGAGGGGAGTAATGTTTTTTTTATAGCAAACTTGGTCAATTTAACTTTTTGGTTTGTCTGTTTTTTTTTTTCCTGCTAGGCTGCTGCTAGACCCAAGCATCAACAACAATAAGATTTGCAACGTCGAGGTCTTTTATATATATTTTTGTGAGCATGATATCACCTACTGCTATCATAGTGATGGAGGCAAGCTCATGCTATTATAATATATAGTTTTACTAGCTTGATATCTAGCATTGCCATCATGATGATGGAGGCACCATGCAGGTTTGATGCAAGAAAGGTTGAAAGGTTGGATAAACATATGAATGCACTGTGTAAGCTTTCTTTTCTCTTTCCACTTTCTTTGTTTCTATGCCTAATTTTTCACTATGTGGCTATTTGTTTGCCAAAAACTCTTGACCTGATCCTAGGAATTGAAAGACTATACTACGGCCAGCTTTATCTATGGCCAGCTTATCTATGAATTGGGGTTGAAAAAACTGGGGGCTAGCTTTGAGCATTTTCAGCTTGTTGTTTGGCCCCAAGTTAATAATAAATACTTGAACATTGATGTCCAGATATTAATAAATATTAGAACCTTTGCCCCAAGGGTTGTAAATTGGCTTCCCAAATCAATTCAACGGTATCCGTTTTTCAACCTTTGGGCCAATACATGGCCATAAAGTTCAGCATTGGGACAGATTGAAATTTCGTTTTCTATTTCAGCCTTGACTCCTAGTGTAAAGCCCTTGGGACAAATTTCAATTTTTGCACCAATAGGAATGCTTGATTTGAGTTGAACATTCGCCTTGACTCACCTTTATGCTTCACCAATTTGCACTTCACGAGGAATAATTGGTACTACATGGGATGTTTTGTGGTATGTAGGTCTCTCTTTTGTCCATATATGTTTTTGTTTAGATTGAAAAACTTTTCTATGTGTTACAAATTGTTGATCCTCTCGATTTGCACTCAAATTATTATTGATGGTAGTGCCATAGTTTTCTCCATAATGTTTTGGACATGGTTTGGACTACCACATCTTTCAATTATAGGTATCTTTTGATGCATGTGCACAAATCCCATCAACCCTATGGGTATCCACCTCTTATGTTGTGCCCAAAACAACGAGTGCACAACAACCCATGATGTAATTTGTGACATTTTTCCTACCATTACACAAGATGTTGGCTTCCACATGGGACGAGAACAATTACATGTGTTTCCTTCAATCACATTTAACTCCTTTTGTTGACTAGTTGACATGGTCCTCACCGAAGATGAAATTTGCACCCTAATTAATGTTGTGATTATCCAACATGAACGGATTTACTTTCTCAATCTTGTGCAATTTGAGGATTTGTTGCGTTTGATGTAATTCAAGCCCAAAAAAGGGGTTATCGTGACCAACACCCCATTGATCAATTTCTCCCTTTAACAATCGAAATATTTGAATGTTTACACAAACAAGTTTATGTGTTTTTACATTATTGTACTAATGCTTCATTTTTTTTCATTAAAAAAATTCAATTGCATTGTAAAAGATGCAAGAATCTTCCATCTTAAATCAAGCGATAGTGGTAGGTCTAAAAACTTCTCAATTTTTGTTCGTTGAGGACACACCCCCCATGACCATGACTGATGTATTAAATTTGGTTGGTTGTTGAAATGGAGACATTTTGACATCTAGTTGGTGTTAACTTAACATCGATTACATTATCCCCTTCTTTTTCACTTTTTTTTCCCTTCTTCCTTTGTACATTTATAGAAACTTTGGTGTGTTTATAAATAAAATTTTGCAAGATTTGATTAAATTCATTCTATGGATTACTTTCAAGCTGCCCAAAGAAATTAAAAAATTTGAACTATACAATGCTTGATTTTTTTCTAGTCTATTAAAATTTCCAACCTTCAAAAATTGCCTTTGCTTTTTTTATTATTTCACATACTGTCCTAGCCCACCTTCATCCTTGTTTTTTCTTTATGTGAATTTTTATTTTTTATTTTTTTCTTGACTTGATGGTTTTTTTTAATTTCAAAGAAGCCATTTCAAAATTTAAATTACCTTTTGAATTAATTTTGTAAAGCCCAAGGCCACATGCTTTATTGAGCATAAAAAAGTCATGCATTGATTTCAAAAAAAATAAAATCCAATGATACTTAACATATATCATATGAAAAACCGAAGAAAAAAGGCTACCAACAACAACTTTTTATTTTGCAAAATTTCATCAAAATGTGAAATTATTTTAGAGGGTTGCAACCATTTTAAAGGTTTTTTTTTTGTCTTTTAAAAAAACTCACTAAAAGAACATGGTTTTTGGATTTGATTCACCATATTTAGAGCACATTGATTGCCAAATAACTACAAGATTACAATTTTTAAAATTGTCCTCCTTGTCCTATAATCAAATCCGGTTAAATCCTTCTATGGATGGTTGCTAGTGCACTACACCAAAAAATGAAGAAAAACCCTACCCACGTGAATGGGCATTCCATTTTGGAAATGCCCTACGAAGGAAAAATTGTTGGGTAAGGTGCCCTACAATTACACTATTAAAATCAACTCAAGTCTTTATGAACATACTATGAGCAAATCAATAGGTTTCAAGTTTAAATTTATAATTATTTTTATGAGTGATGTGGATTTGAAGCCATCTTAATGGAATGGAGGTCCATCCATGAAAATGCATCAAATCTTAGGATGAAATAAAGTTAATTCAAAAAATGTCATCCACAATATTATTTTGTCCATGGTGTGGTTCATTCACAATTAGATTTTTTGCATGAAAAGTCAATTTTTTTGGGGATGGATTTGATAGTTCTTTTTCGTTTGGTCATTCTTATGTTCATATAACTAACTTTACCATCATTGTTTTTGTTGAAATTGTCACCTTACGAAAATATGTAAAAAATTATAATGTTTTCACCTATGTACCTCCATTTGTTGTTTTGCGTTATTAATTTCAAAATAACCATATTTAGATAAGGTAGGCAACTAGATCATTTTTCAAAGTTCTCCCAATTTTCCCTTCAAATTTCATTTATCTTGTCATTTAGAAATTGGGTATCCCTTTACCAAATAGTAGGACTATCACCAAAAAGGAGGCACACACAATTTCTATGCACTCAAAATATTGCAGACTTGTAACCAAGTGCATCAACACAATAACACATTAGGTATCCATTCATAAATCTATTTTTGCTACTATGACAAAAATAAATCTAGGAATGAACTCATTTCGGATTTCTTTCTTTATGGGCTATCATGGCCAAAAACTGTGGATATCCCAACAACAAATGAAGTCTACTAAGATCCAAAACCCAAACCTAGTGATGAATTTGTTGCAAGAGATGGAAAAAATATGGACAAACTATTTCTATAATGAATTTTTCAATTTTTCCTAGTAACTTCCCACAACAAAATAATTGATTAGAGCTTTTGAATGTTCAAGTACTCAATTCTCCCAATTCCCAACATAAATCCCAAGCACATTAGACTTGAAATGGATATCCACAATGGCTAGCCCCAATGACCCACTAAAGCCTTTCATCCTCTCCATCTTGAAGTCCCTATTGATGCACTAACATTTAATGTTCTACTCACCAACTTCAACACATTGGAATTAATGAAATTTAATAAGTAGAACCATCACAATTTGAATCTTCAAGCATTTTTCTTGAAAAATTCTCAACAACAATCTTTAGATGAAATAAAAAATATGAATATGAAAATTCAGAGTGTTTTAACTTCCATTGTCATCTAACATTTATCCTCCACCTCCAACTTCAAGCACATTGTCCACTATTCAACATCATCCCCATCCTCCATAGAAAAAAATCCCAAAAACAATGTTCCATCACCAATTCCTAATATGAGCGCTAGCATTCCATCAAGAACACAAACCAAACCTCATAACCTGCAAATAGCAAAAAAAATATTAATAAAAAAACAATAAGAGGCAAAAGGCACCTCTTATTCTGTTCATGTTTATCAACTGTCTCCTTTGGCATTTTCTACTTGTTACATCCAATACAACAAATCATCCATTAGGGTTTGGAGTTCATCTTGCCTTTTTCAAGTCACATTCACACAACAAAAAACTTGGACACAAGTCCAGGTCATAGGATATTTATACACCCCCATACAAACAAAGTGGGGGCAACAATAATGGACATTGAACTTTGCATTACATTTTATTACATTCTTGTAGAAGATTCATTTACACCCATAATAGTATGTGTAGTTATTGGATATGTTCATTCCAACCACTTGTTTGAAGAAATATTTTGTGCCATTTTTCCATTTTGAAATGAATTAATTCTTTAAACACAAAACCCTCAAATTTGATTTTTGCATCACATTCACAAAGGTTTATTTGTTTTACACTATTTCCTTTTAGTCTTAAAGTTGAATGAGTGACAATTGTTGGACCACGTGAACTTGTATGCTTAAATGTTTCCACTTTTTTATTGTCTATCAATGTGTTGGATGTATTCACGAACTTTTTGTAACTTTTGAAGGTAGATGTTATGAAGGAAAAAACATTTGTAAATTTTTTTGCCAAAAGCTTCAAAGGATCTACCGCGAATTATGAATCACTTCCATTTTTTAGGTTTGAAGGATTTGTTGAATGACTCAAAGGTGTTGCGCAAAATTGTCCATGGAGGAGAACAAGGCATAACAGCCCTATGAGATTTCTTCTCTTGTGGAATTTGAACAAGCTTCTATTGTGGCTTTCAAGCACATAAACATCTTGTGAACTCTTCTTTTCGAATCCCTTCATTGAATCTACTGAAAGATGCATGATAGGGTATTGCAATTGCAAATTTTGTGATAGTCATGTTCCAATAAGATGATGCAGATTTGATTAGAGGTTGTTGAACATCAAGAGTAGTTCAAGGAATGTGTGCAAATCTAAAGAATTTTTCCACTTTAGGAATGCAATGCAGTAACACCAAATTAAATAAGAGTTTTCCATCATATGCATTGCATTGGTTTTCTTCTTTTATTTCCTATATAATATGTTACACAAGTGCTTGGTTTTTTCCTTGCCAAGTTTTAATTGCATTCTTTTTGTATAATTGATCATGGCCAAGTATTCCAAATTTTGATAGAAACCCACAAATTGTGTAACACTTGTAGTATTAAAAAATGAATGCAATCAACAAGGAGAAAGATCCACTAGTATTTTGGGCAAATTGAAGAAGGGTTTTGCTTTTGGTTTCATATTCCTATGTGCATGAATTAGTAAACTAAATGTAGGCAACTTGTTTTGAAGGGGCACTATGGTGAAAAGGAAAACTTGGGTGAATTTTTTTAGGTTTTAAAACAATTATGCTTTTCTTAATAATTACACTCCTAGATGTGATTACAACTCAAGAGTGAAAATAATGTCCAAAGTTTGATGACTAGGTTATATCATGTTGTTTGTAATTTGTTCATAAATAATGATGCAAGATAGACTTGGGGCATTTGAAGAATTGAACTTCAAAGATGATGAGGAGGAGCACAACATGGGAAAATTGGAAATGTTGGCACTTAAATTAGCTTTTTTGCCAAAGTCTTTCGAAAGTACCTATTACTAACTATTGACCAACTATTTATTTTTGCATTTGCTAGTTATTAATGGACAACTCTATTGTGTGTTACCATATCACACCTACACCTATTAATATCCACACACATAAACAAAATAATAGCATGATATCGAAAATGGCACATCAACCCAAATACAAATGTGAAAAAGCTCAAACTTGTTCACATTAGAACTAGTCTACAACTAATTTAATTGCTAAATTGGATTAGCCTAACTAATTAGGTTAAGTCTATTAAGTTAAACATGATCCTACAACTAAATAATTACACTTGATAGTTCCTTCACAAACCATGAATTGGGTGTGTTTGTTTTAAACTAAATTAGGTTCATTCACATTTTCATTTAAAATTGTGATTACCATAAATTAGTAATCACAATTGTATAAATGGGTTAAAGATATCTAATTTGGAGTGTGAATGTTAATTTTTCACAAAGGAATGATTTGCTGAAGAGGTGAATGAAGATAAGCATTGAAAGAAATTATGGCCGTTTGGTTTGGGGACTGTATCATGACATAGGAAAAGGCAATGTAAAGTGCACTTTGTAGTTAAGTATTGTTGGGCTCAAATTAACCTTACCTAATTTTACTTTAAAAAGGGTGGGATAATTAAGGAAATTTTGGGGTTAACCTTAACTTTAAGGGATTAGGTTAATACATATGTCCTTATCCCAATAGGGCTTAAAGGGAGGTGATTTGTTGAGATAAGGGGGTCTGAAGTAGGTTGGCTAGATTAGGACAAGGTCGGGTTTATTATCCTTCTCCAAGATTAGCTAACATTTCTAGATAAGGGGGTATGGATAGGGTGCTAGATGTTTCCTAGAAGCTTTTAGCAATTAGGGTTAGGGCAGGACAATATTAGTGGCGCCTCCAAAGAACTGAAAAGCAAAAAACTTACTGTTGACTCCTTTTTCTTCTTCTTGAATGATGAGTGGGGCATGCATGAGGGGTTTGTGAAAAGGAGGGAATAATGATGATAGTTATAAGGAGGGGCACGACATCTTGGCATATCATGAGAGGGTGAAATAGATGAAGGTGGGAGGCTACAACATCATGAACCAACCAATTTCTCAAGATGTGGTCAAGTCAACATGTGTCTTGGTCAATGGAGACAAGTTGTTCAAGTGGTGACAATTGTGGGCAACACAAGTGAAGGGGGAGGAATTCATGAGTATGGCAACTGGGAAGTGGTTGGTGGAGGCCAAGAAAAACTATTTAGATCTTTGCTAAAGTGAGAAACCAAGAGTAGAAAAGAGGAGGAAGTTTTGGGTTGTTGTTTTGAGACCTAGGAACAAAGGTAAGGGTTTGCCCTCTTGTGTAGCAAGAGCAAGAAGAACTAAAACTTAGGCTGTCCAGTAGAGGAGAGTAGAAAAGAAGACTATTTGGGGATGTGGTAGAGAGCTTGGGAGATATAGATAGTTGGGAGGAAGTGTGTAGTGAAAGAAAGTAATGTAGAGATGATGTGAGGGTTCAGTAAGGACAAATGAGTGGAAGACTTGAGAGGATTGAACCAAAATTGCATGTTGTAACCACTTCTTGAAAGTGTGGCATTTGTTTTGTTAGTGAATATTTGTTGTGTTTTTGGTTTGAAGATGCTTGCATGAGGCTAACCTGGTTTAGGGTTGTAGCTAGTTAAGTGCAAGAAAAAATGAGTGGTAGAGAAGTAGGATAGTTATTTACAATAGACAAGGAGAAAAGGATAGAGATGGGAGTGGTTAGAAGAAGTAGGATAATTGTCCGCATCAGATAGGAGAAGAAATAATAAAAAGAAGAAAGAGAAACAAAAATTTATGACTCTCCCCTTTGATAATCTCCAAGGGGGTAAGGGGGAATGGCCCAAGACAAGGTGTTGAGGGTGCGCTAAATTTGCACCTAACAAGTATTACATTGGGTATATTCCCATCCCACATTTTCAGAGTGGATAATCTGACATAACTGGCCATTGGGCACCAGTCCATTCTCCACTTCAGATTTTGCATCATGTATAGAATTTGTCAGAAAAGAAACAAATTGTAAAATTTTCCTGGAAAATTTTCTACGACTCAAACATAATTATTGATCTTTTCATTTTTCCGAGTTGTCAAGAAAACCAGACTGTGTGATTTGAATCAACAGGTAAGGTCATGCACATATGCACTGTCCCCATCCATGTCAAGCTTCTCAACGTCTGGACTTCCTAGGTTCTGGATGCATATCAGATTATGTTGCATACGTAGTGAGAGGCTTTCCTGGAAAATGGTGTGCCCCAACACATGGTTACAATTAGATTTTGGAACACACCCCTCCTGGCTTATGTTACTA
>Ga0209208_10009686_pt1 | contig 12622 bp, 8 predicted proteins | sample S1TSphfallax_3_FD_187694 | JGI IMG/M metagenome (GOLD analysis project Ga0209208, IMG submission 187694) | Host-associated microbial communities from peat moss isolated from Minnesota, USA - S1T2_Fd - Sphagnum fallax MG (SPAdes) (version 2) | ecosystem: Host-associated > Plants > Peat moss >...
AGTTGTCCAGAGCTGTTAAAAAATGTAAGTGCTTTGTCTCTTAGGGTTGGCTTTGCTGAATGAATTTCAACACCATTCTCTCATTTGAAACAGCCACAAAAAACAAGATGCATGGCAGGTTCATTTTATCTCTTCAGAATCTGTAGTTTCAGTGCTGTTGCCAGAACTAGTGAGGATACCAGGTGGGAAATTGATGTACTGAGCAATTGCAGGCTCCTTGGTGGTGGGTTTTTTTGTGGTGCCTCAACTTGATTTTGCAGGTTGGTGACTTTTTTTATCACAGATTGTCTCAAACACCTCTTTGTTGGGTGAGCACTTTGAAGTACCCTCATAATTTTCTTTCAATCGCAAGGTTTGTCAATTTTATGTATCAGAGAAGCTGGCTGTTATTGCTTTCCTTTGGCTCAATTGTTGCTCAATGGAGTCTCTGAGACACATTCTGATTGGAGTTCTTGTGAACAAGCTCTGAGGACAAGTGCACTCATGATGGAACATTGCAAAATGTGCACGTGTCTATCTATCATTTGGGTATTGGGTTGGTTTGATATTCTGAGGTGCATTCTCCGTTTTTGTAGACACGAGCTCTGAGACACTGGGGGATATATTCATGACGCAATGTTCATGATTTTTATCATTGGGTAGGCACTACTAGTGTGTAGGTACTGTTACTGATCCTGATCTCTACTCAAGCACCCATGTTTGTTTTTTAGTCACCAGGTGCTGTATTGTGCCTCAATCCCTTTACAAGCAATCATGTTGTTTTCCCTCAGAAAACAAATTGTTTGGCACCTTCACAGTACAAAAGCAAGGGACTGTGTACCTGTACTAATAACTGGTGTTGAAGGGGGCCTGCGGGGTTTCCATGAAATCCGGACATGACATTAACATGATTACCTGGAAACTCCTCAAGGTCTGGATAGTGGCAAATTGTCAGCCTTGGTAGCAATGTTGGCTCTATAAATCTTTGACCTGGATATGAGCGATGGGCAAATGCCAGTGTTGTCCAGATTTGAAACTTTGGAGCTCACCCCAGGATACCAATATAGTATATATTCTGAAGAAAAGAATGATAATTTTCTTTAAAAATGTTATGCATTGAAAATTTCCAGCAATATATTTGTCAAAATGAATGTATAGGTACAAAGGTTATGCATATTCAAATTATGGATGTTTACAATTATGTTTGCAACCGCACACTAGCTTACATGAGTATATATACATTCTGAAAATCAGTAGCTATAGGGGAATTGGACCCAAATCTGTTTAAGAACTTTGCCCAATGCAATGCAAGTTGCTTTTTTGCCCTGACCATGTCACATTTATAAAAAAAACCCATCCCAAATTCACGCAACCATAACACCATCATCCATGTTAGTGAGATTCATAAAAAAACCCAACAACATCAAAATGGATAGAAGAAACAAAAGTCTTTTTGTAACTTGATCAACAACACATGTTGGTGAGCTCCATGTATAAGCAAATAAACCATGTCCATTCATAGTGCGATTCAGCACCATAGTAGCATAGTCAAGTTTGTTAGGTCCAAAGTCCAAAGCCCAAACTTCTAAAGAAGTCCTTTATCACCTATCATATATGACAATATAGAATGTTATTGAACAACCTCAAATCAAAATTGGTCCTTGTATATATATCTTTCATCAAATTGCCAACCAAGCACAATGATTTAATTCTTTCCAATGCAATTTTTTGTGATTTAGATTTGAGATTCCAACCTAAAAATAATTAACTTTGCAATTCAAGTTCTTTCAATTACATTAGAGATTCCAAGAACCTGAATGAATTAAACCTCACAATATAAGTTTTGTTATTTACATTCAAGATTCTAGCAACTTGAAAAAAAAAACACTTTCCAATGCAAGTTATGTTTCAACATTTGAGATTCCAAAAGCTGGAAAAAAGCACAACAATGAAGGAAGTAGCAGTCTCACCTTTGCAACCTAATCATTTTATGTTAGCAATTGTTTGAGCTAATTTACTTCTACAATTAAGTCATATCTTTCTTCAATCAATGAATTTTCAACTTTCATAAACTCATTTAGATTTTTTTGTTGTGTATAATTCATATGTGGATCATTAAGCTAATTCCTTACCACAATGAGAATGTGATTTAAGTCCTCCACCTATAAACAACAATACCAAAGAGTTGTTGACACGCCAAACTAAACACATCTTCAATTTCAATTTACAACTGTAGAATTTTGAGGATCCATTTGGCAAGGAAATCAACATTTGGAAATTGATTATCATGATTGTGCCAACAAGCAAGGGGATCGACACATGCAATTAAAATTACATATAACTTCCTAATTAAAGATAGTTTTCTAACAATATGCATGTGAAAACTTTTCAATAAATGTGTCAACAACAAAGATGTTTTTTTTTCAATAACATCACTAGATCCATCAATTGTTGTTGTACATTCTTGAATAGTAAGATCTAACACATCAAAGTAAGTCATTTTTAAAAAATCATTGCTTTTGCATTGTACTCAAAAGTAAGACTTAAATTGCATCTTCAAATTCCAAATAATTCTTCACAACTCATAAACTCTTGAAATGAGGATTTAACATGATAGTAAACATGTTGCATGAACCCAATGTGAAACATATGTTGTCAAGAAATGGATAAAAAATTGATCACTTAGCAACTTCATGTCACGTGTTTCTTTTGAAGAAGAAAACTTTGACATCAAATGGGTTAATAATTTTAATCCTATCAACAACTCACTCCATTTCAACTTCCAATATTCAATATCAAACTAATAGATGTAATTAGGGCATTAGAGAATAGCAAGTGACTTCTTGATTGGTTCACCATGCAAGTTATATAAGATAATAGGGTTTGAGTAAGATGCACACACCTCACCCTTAAAAACTTTTTATTGTAAAGTCAATGTCCTTTGCTCCCCATAACATAAAACAATGGCTCGTTTGAACTCCAATGTTTTTTTAAACATAATCACTGTACTAACGAATTTGTTCTTCACATAATTTGTAACTTTTGGTGTCACGACACATTGTCAACATGTTTTGACCCCAACCTTGACATATGACAAGGGGAATGGGCTAATAAAAATGACAAGGGTGGGAGAATGGAAGAATGAATCCCCAACACTACCAAAATGGAATCCAAAGTGGATTCCCATTTTGGTAGTTGGGATATGGGTGTCTTGAGGTGTTTTGGAACTTTGAAGCAAAGGTTTGATCCTCCAAACCTTGTTCAAATTGTCAAAACCTTTAAAATTGTTCAAGATTATATAAATAAAATGGGCTCACATATCCAATTCAAATATCTAAAACAAAAATTTTGACCATTTGAAAGGTTGAAAGCCTAATTCCCAAAATGATATCTAACCATTAAAATGTCCAACAAAGGTGTCACATTAGTTTTGATGCAAAGGCTTGAATGTATGTCATTGGAAACATATTTTCAAAGGTCATAATTTTTTTTAAAATATTTATAATCTAAATTAAAACAATAAAATTATGAACCCCCAAAATGGCAAAACTCATAACTTGGGTAGTTTTAAGACTTTCACTTGTGAATTTTGAAAAAAATTACATTTGGATGTATCCGCCATGGGGAGTTGAAGACTATATTATTTAAAGAAAAGAATGATGATTCCTCCCAAGTCTAGGTGGTGATTGATGCACCCTTGGGCTTGTTAAATAATATTGGGGGTAAATACATTGTTGATTTTCAAAGTTGCAACAAAATGCACCCAAGGCCCACTCCCTAGCTCCATGTACAAATGAGGTTAAAGGGGTGTGCGGGAGCTCCAAGATGGGATTAGGAATATGGTTTTAGTGTAAGCTCATAAATAAGTTAAATTTCATGAGCTAGAAAAATAATTAGTTAACACAAATTGAAGTTAAATGGTTATGGGATTTAGTCACATGCAACCCAAATTCATTTTTCTAACACAACCCAACTTCTTGAAAGGACACAACATTTTCCTCCCAATAATATTGAAAAACTTCAAATGAAAAAGTTGTAACCCTTGAAATGATCTTTTTAATGATGCATCACATGTTCAAATTGATTTTAGTGGTCAGGAATCAAATTACTAATTTGATTTTTAACCATTTTTGGGCCATAACTCCTAGCTCACAACCCCAAATGGAAAATGTGAATTCAATTTCAATATTTATAATTCAAGACCATTCTAATGGTATATTGGGGCCCCAATTTGGACCACATTTACTACTTACATGTTTTTGTCTCAAGGATTTAGGATTCTTGCGAAGTTACAACTTTCAAAATGTTTCTCAATTGGAAATGTTTGGTATTCATTTCCTTGCATTGTCCCACATTTGTGGGAATGTGTTTGAGTCTCAGGACATTCTTCTAGCATACTTTTTTTTTCATGCCTCATGTTTGGTCACAAGTTTAAGGCTAGGTTGTGACGATGGAAAGCTTCATGAATTTGTGTTTACTCATCACTAACAATGCACCATTTGGCTCCAAACTACAATAATTGACTTTTCTTCTTAGTTTGTGCAATTTTACATGACCATGAACTTAATTTAGTAACTCATCTTAATCCCATATTAGAACTCCACACCTTTTTCATTTTGAAACTTAACATGCTTGGGTTTGCATTCCATTACAAAATTGGAAGCAACAAGGTTTTTTTCCATTGATTTCACTTGACAAAGTTATAGGTTTATCACAACACATGTTTTTCCCCAATTTTTGCCTTCCTTTCTTGATTTTGTTTTGGTCCATGTGAGGTTTTTTTGGTAAACTAACTTGGGCATCCTTCACATCAACATATTTCAAACCCATGGAAACCTTGTCATTGTTTTATAACATTTTTGCATGCTTTTGACATAATGTGACCAAAATAAGTATATTTATAAAACCTTTGAAGTTTCAAAGAATAATAATCAATAATGAAACATATTTTGATTGCCATAGTCATCAAGTTGTTACCTTCATTTTTCACAAAAGCAATCACATGATACATCAAATCAAAAATTTCAAGTAAAGATTACAATTTCCTAGCCACATAAAGCCCAATGATCTCATGCACTTCAAATAAACCAATAGTAACATGCACATGGATCCAAATTTCAATTAAATAGTTGATTGCCAAGGTCAATGTGTTGACACCACCTTTGGACAAAACTTGTAAACATAGTTGTTGTAGATGCAATAATAGGCAATAGGTGCAAATTCGTAGTCTTGGGGACCATTGCACAGATCATTTATTTCATTGAACCATTGAAGTACAATAAGAAGGAAACACAACACATGGGCATTGGTGTAACATTGATTCTCATAGACAAATATTTTCACGAGTGGGAAGGGCACAATATAACCCTTACAAATACATAACACTAGATTTTCAAGAAACATCTATTGTGTCTCATCACCTTCTTTGTAAGGTTTGTGGCCCAAAAACTCCTATGATTGCACACTAACTTGGCCCAAGCCTCTTTTTCCTCAATTGCCAACTATGATTTATTTCAACAACCTTCTCAATGAATACCACCTTCCTATAAACAAACAAGGTAAGATGTGCATGTAGCCCATGTGGGTACTTCAAAGAGTAATCCCATTTGTTTTATTGTATTTGATAGAACCCTTCCTTATAATATGTCGTTGGGGTAAAATGTTATCAAATCTTTTTTTTTGTAAATAACACATCATACCATTCATGGGTTTACAAGATGCACATACAAGTTGTCATTGACAACAAATAAACCCCAACAAATAGATGTTCAAATATATGGAGCTTCCAAAATGCAACTTGAACTCATATAATTTCAAGTTGCATAACCTCAATGTGAAAAGTATTAACAATATACAAGATGCATGCTCTCAAGATTTGACAAGTTACTAAATGCATTAGAGGTCATTGTAGTGTTAATACCTTTTTCAACCCTATTGACAAATTTAATAACACAAATGTTTTCTTTAACAATCAAATAAAACATGCAAACTTAACACCTAACCACAACAATGGCAAGACAAAACAAACAATTACAATGTTTCACAAAGATTGTAAGCAATAACATAAAATCACAAGACATTGTCAAATGTGAGCTTTGCTTGTTTATTATTTACTTGTTGCAATTATAAAATTGAAATTGAATCAAATAGTTGCAAAACCTTATGAAAAACATTTTGGCAAAAACATGTGTGAAAGCTCAAAGAAACATTCATTTACTTAGTGCAAAATGTTACGTTTCATGTAGGCAATGTTAAACCGTGGAATTCAGCAATTTAATTACCATTAATGAAAAATATTGCCAAATAAAAAAAGGAATAAGAATAAAAAATGAGAACACATGAAAGTAAGATTTGTTTATTGGCTGCGTACCACCCTGCAACAACGACCATCATGTAGTAGCTATTGTCATGTAGTAGTTATTATTCTATACGTATTGTCCTTTACGGACTTGAAAAAATATCCACAACCAACTACAAACCTTCAATAGTTGTTGCCTAATGTCTACAACACTTACAAACCTTTAGTAGTTGTTGTTTATTGTTTGCAACACTTGTAGACCTTTTGTGGTTGTTGCCTACTATCTACAACAATGTTAACTTCCCTACAAACCTCAAATATGAAGTTTACCTCTTTGTTGTTACCCTCTAATGATAACTATTGTCCTGTAGTAGAAGGTATTTCTTATTCCATAAACTAAAATAGAAAGTAAACATCACATACATGTTATAAAAAAAATGAAGAAATAATACATAAAAATAACAAAACACTATATAAATTAGATATGAACTACTTTCCCTTCCTTTATCACATTTTAGTAAAACACACATTAAGAAGAAACATTAAAATCCATGCAATTTTTTCCCATGTTCTTTTCCTTCTTTTTTAATCAAAAGTGTCACACACAAACATCTTCTTAATGCTAATGATCTAATCTTTTTATTTTTTAATCTTCTAATGAAATCTTTCATTTTTCTTAAGAAATAAATAATGAATTCAAGAAGGATGATCAACACATAAAGGTTGAGTCCTTACCCTTTTAAATTTCATTATCCTTCTAGATTTCTTTATTTTAATCCTTTCCACAAATCCTAATTAAAGGAAATCCATCGATCCTTTATCCACTTGGACTAATTAACCTAAATGGCTTCACCCTTTAGTAAATATAAAATGGTAAGTATGATATCTATCATTAGTAACTAAATAATTATTAGGATGGCCTTTTAAGTGAACTAAATTAGAATATTATTTCTAGTAACTAATATTTTTAAAATTAAAATTCGTCCCATAATTAACTTTTGATTATTCTATCCCATGAAAGTAGTTCATTGTACTAACGGGACTATTGTCATAAACCACTTTCTATCTAGAATTATCTTGAAATTATTTTGCTATATGACAGTAATTAGTACCATTTAATGATGATATTATCGTCTTTTGACATCCATAATGTTTAACCAACATAGGATAATTTTCTACCTTTAACATGCAAAATGAACAAGCATACAACAAATGACTTTGTTCAAAATTCAAAACCAATTTGGCAAAACCAAATATTCATGTTCATTTGGTGCAAAGTGCACACAAAATGCTTAGGTGTGAAATGTGGAACTAATGGCCTTTTCACAACTAGCTTTGCCAAAAATTCGTAATCAAACTAAAATTTTAAAAACTAATTAGTGTAAAATTAGACAATGCAAGAAAAAATTGAGAACCTAATATGAATCACTAAGAAATCTCATGTAGTTTTGATAGCAAAGGATGACTTGGTGACTACTAGTCCACCAATTGACATTGATGATAGTGCACACACTATGATGAAAAATGCATTATTATTTGTGACAATGTTATAAAAGTGGCTTAGAGTGTCAAGTTGTGAGTGTATCATTGTGCCATTATGGTGTTCCTTGTAAAAAAAAACACACAAAGACCCTAAACCTTAATAAGTAGGGGGATGCATGGTTGTACCTTTTAAACCCTAATTTATATATATGCATGTGTATGTACATATCTAGGTATTGTATAACCTTTTCAAATAGATATGATTAACATAAGTATCCATATCCAAGAACCTTAAATTTTTTTAAAATGGATATCAATAATAAACTTTGACATTAACCTTTAAATATGAACATTACCATTAGTTGCAATCCATTTTCTTGGTTAAATACAATATTAAATATTTAAAATAACACAACTTCTAGGTATGATATTTTCATGTTCAATGGTTATCTAAAAGTTTGGATATATTTGGACAACATTGGTAAATATTAATTCTAGTTTGACATATAGACTTGCACATTATATCACCAATGGTGGCAAGAACCTACTAAACTAGCATGACTTGACACAATACCAACCTTGTACCAATAATACAAGCTTGGCCATGGGAACCTAAGGTAACATTATGCTTGTATAAATTTCAATAATATGTGTGTGTGTGAGTGAGAGAGAAAGATACTAGGCAAAAATTAGCTTGGTGTCCAATACCACAACCAAATTCAAATGAAAATTCTAAAAAATACCCCATACCTTGACCATGCTTGTATGAAAAAATTATAATATACTAAAACCAAGATAATATGTTCAAAACTTAATAGTAGACCAACATTGGTTAATATGCGGGCAAAAATATACCTTGAGTAATTGATAGATCCTTTTTTTTCTAGTTGTTAATGACCCTAGTTTCACATTTACCCTTTTAGAAACCTTGTGTTTACCTTTATGTGGTGAAAGATAATTGTTTTTATGGCAAAAAAAACGGGTATATGCAAAGATCATTATTGATTTTAGATGTGTTCCAATACTTTGCAATGCATTTCTTTTGATGGAATTTTTTTTGAGTTATTTGATAGAGTAATACATTTTTTTTTTCTAAATTTTTATTATTATCATCTATTTCTTGCATTAGAACCTCTTTTGATTACCTTACCTTAAGGTCAGTTTCATTATTAATTAACCCTCAAAATAGTGAAATGAAATTTTGTGAAAATGTGAAGCTGACATGTTGAATATCATCATAATTATCATAGGTTACACTCTAAATAATTTCACCACTTATATCACAATATTATAGTAGTCGATAGAAAAAATAGTAATTTCAAAATTAGAAAATGAATTTTTTTTGCAAAAAAAAAAATTGTTCGTTTTGTCAATGTGGAAACTCACCCTAGGCTACGGTATGTCACCCATGCGCCAATAAAGGAAAGTTTTGATTTTATGGTTCCTTTTGAGATGTCTTGACAATCTTGTGTTCATGTTCATAATACAAAATTGCACAAGTTGTTGTCTTGGCCACTTGCTAATGTGTTATGTTGTATATTTTAATTTACTTAATCCATTATCCTACATTTATCTAGTTTATTCATAGTTTATTCATAAATAAAATAAAATATGACTTTATACCTTTACCTTGTAAACAAAACAAATGTTGTTATTGAAGCTTTACTCTTGTCTACATTGATAACTTTGTGAAGTGTCTAGATCCCTTTATGCACTTGAATTGGACATTTGCAAGACCTTTTATAAGTGTACTTCAATAAAATAGGTATCTCAAGATGGATGCACCCACCCAATACTCGTTTAGTACTACTAAGTTGGAAATAGGTAGGTTCCACAAAGTCACACTTGGAGAATTGCAAAAATAAAATATTATGACAAACATTATTTTATAAATGTTTAAAGCTTGAAAGGAAGGAATTAGAAATTATATTTGGACCTTTATTAAAAACAAAGATTATCAAAATTCCTACAATATCACTACTTTCAAAATGTAGCATATCCAACAAGGGGAAAATCCATATGTGATATTGGTAGCAAATCTATCCAAGTTTGTAAAACCCTAAGTTCCAAATTGGTGGATACAAGTTTTTAGCGCTTGTTGTCTTTAGTATAACTATTTGGCAAATCAAGATCTAGAACTCTAACCCACCCTTGCTACAAGATCATGCTTTAGTTTGCTATTTACAATAGTTTGTGCAAAAAAACTATTGTTTAGTGAACTATTTAAGATTGTATAGGGTACCTAGATATTGTCGGTTCTATTAATTAGTTGAAAAAATACACCCAAAGTGTTTTTTTTTCTTCCATTATTTTTGTTGAAGTAGTCACTTTGATTGGCCCATTGCAATTTAAAAAAAAATTATTGGGCACTCCCCAAAATAGAAGCATCGAGGAGCGTCCCATTGGCCCATCTTTATATATATATATGGAAGTTCAACTTTAGGCAAAATATGTGGGATATTGTGTGGTGCTATTTGGGAACATCTTGGGGAACACATTGAGAACTTGGGGGGGGGCACATGTTGGGACATTTACGCCCCAACTGGAATCTGAACTGGAACAAGGCCAAGGGTTCCTGAACGAAACCAGATTAATGGGTCCAATCAATCCAGAACCAGTTTGGAACAAACTGGGCCCAACCAATCCAGAACCAGTTTGGAACCAACTGGGCCCAGTCTTGCAACCCTAACTGAACCTGAGATTCTCTTGAATGATGCAAAATTTGGCAAGTAAGCTGACTAACTCCATGCAAAGGCCTTAGGGCCTACTACCTACCACCTGAAACTTTCTAAGGGCCTCCTAAGGGCTGAAAGGTTGGGCCTAAAGCTGGAAACTACAAGTCTTAAGGGCCTAATCATATGGTTGCCCACAAGGTACCCATTTGTTTTTTTTAGGGTTTTGTTTTGTTTTTGGTTTGGTTACTTGTTTACCAAGACAACTCCACCATAAGTTTAGTTGCCTATTATTGGGTACTAGCTGACATGGCCTTGTGGTAAATTGAACCCCACAACCACCCACGTCTCCAAGGTGGCAAGCCATTGTGGCTCAAGCAATTGGCCTTTTGGCTTTGAAGTTATATATACTCCATTAGGGTACAATACATCAAAGGGGAGGGGGTGTGGAGAATCAAAAACAATATCATTGTGGGCTAGGGACTCATAAGAATCTTAGTACATCAAGTGGTTCTTGTCATGGGTTTTCCTTTGAGTACACATTTTAGTGGTCATCATGCTACATGTCACTCACACAATACCTACTAGCCAAGCTACTAACCATTTGTGTCTTCAATGATCAAATTTTTTGGTGAAGGGGTTGGTTGAGTGTCCAAAGTTGTGAGGGGACTTAGGTACTAATTCCAAACTAGACAACTTGGTGCTTAAGAAATAGTCCAATGTCCTCAAAGTGATAAAAGATCGAAGCTCACAAACACCCCTTAGTGGACCAAAATGGAACCTTCTTCAATTTGGACTCTCTCTCTTGAGAGAATTAAACTCCTCAAAAACTTATTGCAATTTTTTTATCACCATTGACTAACTCCATCCCCTTCGCCTCCCCCTCCCTTCCTAATTAATACCACTATAGCCTTCTTTGTTCCACTAGAAAGTGCATGTAGACAAAAAAACCTTTGCTAGGAGTGTGTGCCCACAAGAGATAACCCTTCATAAAACACTATGCCCAAGTTGATTCCCCCAATAATATAACTAACTCATTAGGGTTTCTTGAAGAGGGAAGGGGGGGGGGAAGAAGAAGGTAGAAACTAGGGTTTAGGGTTCCCAAGGTACTTCCCAAGGTCAAATTCTTCCCCTTCCATTGGAGAATCACTCTAAAATATGGTGCCCATGAGACTTTTGTTTGTTTGTTTGTAGTTGTTGTTGGGTGCAGGTTGATTGCATCGTGGTACCTGCACCGTTCTCACATCTATTTGATCTTTTTTCAGGTGGTGTTGTGGTCCCTTCTCCAATTGTATCTTGTCATGTCCGTGCATCCATTCCCCCCCCCCCCTTGGTTTGGTTCATGATCATCCAAACTGATAAAAGAAGCTATCGGAATTATCAACTTTCATCCATGACTACACTATAAGAACAAACACGATATCATTCAAACTTTTGCTCAAACCCTAGATTCATCCCCCCTTGTCTCAATTCATTTTGGGCAATCGTGAAAAGTTGAAGGTTTGGAAACCATCAACATTTCTTTCCTGAATATGAAAATACACACACAAACACCCATTCTCACAAGTGTGAAAAAAATTAAAAAATAAAATAAAATTCATCTATTAAAATAATGTTGTTAATATTATGATCCTATTGAAGACAAATGTCATTTCCATCTACACTTCTTTAGCGAACATGAAAACACATAAAAAACACACATTCTCATAAATGTGAAAAAAAAAAAGAAAAAAAAATCAATTTTTCATCCACTAAACTATCGTTGTTAATATAACAATCCAATTGAAGACAAATTATTTCCATTAACATTTATTTAGTGAACGTGGAAACGCACACATACAAACATTCATTCTCACAAGTGTGAAAAAAGAAATGAAAAATCAAAATTTCATCCATAAACTACGACCATTACTAATGTAACGATCCATCAACTTGTGTTCCATCAACTTGTGTCTCACAATCACCTTTTGAGTGCTGCAATAAAAAAAACGAGGCCTATTAAGCATCCAACAACGATGGTAGTAGGGAAAAAAAGAAGAAGGGGGAAAAAGGAGGGGGAGGAGGTGTTGCACGAGACCTTTGCATATAAACAAACTTGCATGCATCTTCTTACACATGCCACAAGAAACGTGGTTGAAATTTAGGTCACAAATCAAATGAGTAAAGCTTCTCAACCATCGAAGAAGAAGAA
>Ga0209208_10009687_pt1 | contig 12621 bp, 14 predicted proteins | sample S1TSphfallax_3_FD_187694 | JGI IMG/M metagenome (GOLD analysis project Ga0209208, IMG submission 187694) | Host-associated microbial communities from peat moss isolated from Minnesota, USA - S1T2_Fd - Sphagnum fallax MG (SPAdes) (version 2) | ecosystem: Host-associated > Plants > Peat moss >...
TTTGAGCACTCGTGTGGGAAGTGGTGTGTGTTGCTGCAAAACTAGGTGAAGAAAAGAAAGATTGGCAGATTTTACTCAAAAAAGAATTAAATGGGGTTTGTGTTGGGGGGGCAACAGATAATCTTGTGGAAGATCTTCTGGGTGAGTTTGAATATGAGGTACAGGTTCCTTATCTCCTATACCGCAATGCAGCACAGGAAGTTAATGGCATTTGGTTCTACAACCCACGTGAATGTGAAGAAGTCGCCAAGCTTTTTCAGAGGTTACTTGGCACCCTTCTTCCTTTGTGTTTTCAGTCTTGGACTTTGATGTTATCTTGCTCAAAATATGCAATTACAACATAGCATGTAGCAAGCGGTACATTTGCTATGTGACAATGTCTGCCAACTTAGGGTTGTTGGTAGACAAGAATTCAGGGTTTAGCAGCCATGGGACAGCGTGTCTTTCTGTGATCAGTTTTCGAGGTGTGGGTTCAGAGTGGCTTTTTTATGTTCTGTATGGATCTCAAAGATATTCTATTGAAATTCAAGTATTGTAACTGAATGAATGCTTGTAGGATTGTTATCTGTTACCATTGGTGGAGCTTCAACTGTTTTGTGGTGTGATTTTGTAGGATTCTATCAGCCTTTTCCAACAAGCCCCAGAAAGCGAATTTGTTCTCCTCACGGTGTGCTTTCCTTTCTTGTCCTGTTCTCTTTGCTTTTATTTCTTCTCAGGGCAAGGGATCCATCTGAGGACAGGTTAATGGATACCTTTTGAGTAAATGTAATTAAATGTTCCATGATTTCATCCTACTTGCATAGTTTGTCATGTGGCAGTTGGACCATTCTTTTTTGAACAGTGGAACAAGCATAAATCTTAGGTAGAAACTTCAGCCAACAGCTAAATGTGCCTTTTGACATACATTAGTTGTGCAAGTCCCAATCTTTTACTGTTGTTCTTCTTCTCTGTGGAGTTTTGAACTCAGATGCAAACTACAACTTGACATTTTAGTGCTTGCATTTTTGGATGGGTGGATACAGCTCAGAGTATCAAGAGCTGGAACCAATGGCAGCAATGATAGAGGGTCCACTTGAACCATCCGCAGGAGCTATATCCAGTGTGACTGAGGGCCCTGATGAGCCTCTAGAGCGTTTCTTCAGTGTATTCCTCTCTACCTTCCCTGATTTCTCAGTTGACTAACAGTATTTCCTTATAATTTTTCTCTGAAAGTTAGGGCTTCCTCAACAACCAACAGGATATGGCAATGCAGTGTTTCTTCTCATTCACTATCTGTTTGTTGGCAATTTTTGCAGTTCTGGTCTCAATTTTGCATTTATTGTAGTTAATCTTTATGTGTGGAAGCAGAATGCTGTGCGTATTAGCAGCCCGGACATAACACCAACAACTGTTCCACGACCTGCTGCAACAGCTCATGGATTGCCACCCCGCCCTGCCATAGTGGCCTCTCCAACCATTGCTCCTAAGCCAGTACCTCCATCAACAGCCTCACTCCCACATTCATCCCTAGCACCTTCTCTCTCTCCTGACAATCCCAGCAGCAGCAACACAGTACGCACAACTCTCATACCACCAGCCTTTTTCGTCCCTCCACCTCGCACATCAGGCCCTACTGCCCCTCCATTGGCCACTTCAACACCCCCACTGCAATCTGCACCTCATGGTGCTCCTTTGCTTCAACCCTTTCCCCCACCTAATCCTCCTCTTTCCCTTGCTGCACCAATGTTGCACAGTGGGCCTATTACAAGGGAGGGTGTCCAAGATGCACTCTACCGTCTGTTAAAGGTAAAGCTTTATTCACCTGAAGTGTGTGGTTTTAACCAGTTTAAGGTACAGTGTGTGCACTTGACAATGTGGAATTGATTCCAGGATGAGGAATAAAGGATCAGACCTCCACAATACTACTGAATTGTACTTTCTTTCTGGGTGCTTTATAATTTCTATGCGCATTGAGCTAGCCAACATCATGGGTCAGTCTTCCAGTTAGCTCCAGAGTTGTAGCAAAAGACTCAGTATGTTGGTTAATGTCTGACATTGACTTCACCACTGCCAGTTAGCTGATTAAGTTAGTGGAAGTGTTGCAATTTTTACTGACTACCACACATGTTGCCACTGATGGGTCCTGAATGAATACACAGTTGGTATGGTTATGCTGCTCTTATTTTTAAAAAATTATTTCTACTCTATTCCCCTCTTGTGTTTCCTAGTTAGGGGGTTTTCCTTCCTCCACCCTGCTGTATGCTCTCTTACCTTTTGGTTAAAATTTCTTCAACCTTATTTTCCTGCCATTTTATGAATTCTCATCAGGTGACCTTCAATAATGAAGGATTGAGAAGTTCTCAATTCCTATTAAGATGTTAATGTTAATTCACTGGAATTGAAGCAAACCAAAGGATGTTAGATTGTGATGCTGTAAATTTGTTTCATGTCAATATCTTATTGCACTTCTGTCTTGCTACATGGATGCTGAATATGGTGGAAGTTGGAGAAGTGGAGATTCACTATGTTCTTTCTACCAAGGATAGCATTTGTGACAATTGGGAGACTAAAAGGAAATTTGTGCTTCTGGAATGGGTGCTTGCAGAATGAACATTTCATAGATATGGTATACCGGGAGATGGTGAATGCACATTCAACATGAGGACCATGAAATCAGCACCCAGCTCTACAATCCTGCTCATGGAAAGCTACTCTGTGTGCTGTGTTAGTGCAGTAGAATGCTATATCTAGCCTATGTGGATTGGAACCCAAGGATTGCTGTCCTTTATGACATAGATGATCCTTGCTAGTGGACCCATAAAAAGACATGGCCCCATGTTTTTTGGTTGGACTCAGCTTTTCCCATTTCATGTGTACAGAGGATCCAAATGCATAGTTATAGCTTTTGAAAACTGGGGTCCACTGTTTCAAAGGAGCTCTCGAGACAGGAATGGAGTGTTTTGTGCATCTTTTCAACATCATATGTATCAGTATTTTGAGTAGGATGACCTATGAGTTCTTTAGTTGTGTAAGCTCAAGCACAATATGATTGCTATGACAGCTGCACTTTGACAACTATTGATTTGACCTGGACAGTATCTGCAGTTACTTGAAGAGGTTATGTTGAGCCTGAAATGAAACTGGGTGTCACTGGCCACCATGGTGGTCTGGCACACAGGTTTTTGTTGAGGTGGGCAACTGTACTTCTCAGTACTTCTCTGCCCAACTGTATTGAGTTAACTTGGGAGTGACATTCTTCACATTGATCTTTTTGCTGTGGAAACATAATCTCATATGACAAAGAGTAATTCATATCTGGTGCACTGATATTCTTGTCCTGTGGGGTTCTGAATTGGATGGTTTTCTTTTCTTTGGTCTTGAGAGGTTCACGAATCGGATGGCTGTTATGTTTCATGGGATTGGAAGTTGATGATGATGATCTGGAGTCTTGGCCAATAAGGGTTCAGGAATTTTGGATAAATGCTTATTGTTTGATCCAAGAGGGTTCATGATTGGGATGGATGCTGATCTTTCTTGTTCAGTAAGCTCCTCAAATTGAAAAACTGCTAATAATTTTTTATGATGCAGGTCCCATGAATTTGATGGTTTTTTAAATTGTTGAATTTGAGAATATAAATGGAGTAGTATTATCATGATATAAGAGACATAATTTGAGAGAGATTCTTACTTGCATCAGATCATTATTGGTGTTGTTGGAAGAAAAAATCAGTTGCATATTTGGATGTTAATGATATTGTCACTGTGACAACACCAAATAGTAAGCACATTGCTTGTCTGTGCAGCACTATCCAAAGCAAGTGGCAAAGCATAAATTGGTGTCCAACTCATTTGAACATCAAATCAAAAGCCCAAGTGGTTGGAATTCAAAAAGGATTTGCAAAGTGGTTGTGGGTTCAATTCACCACTCTGTCATGCTAGATGTTATACCCTATTATACCCAATACTAAGTTATCACCAATGCCCAATATCAGCTTGGAAAGTGCTTAACCCCTCCAGGACCACCAGGCCAGCCAAGGCAAGGCTCTTGTTCCAAGTGTAGCTAGGCATTTTGGGGAGCCTTACATAGCAACTGAAGTCAAAAATTGTCTGTGGACCTGCTTTAATATGACAAATGGATTGGCAGTCCCTCTAGCCTTTCAGGCCTATATCACCAGTCACATAGTTAGAATGGGAGCCTTGAATTGTTTTGGGAATTAACTTCTGTAAACTGGCACTTAAATTTTGTCATCCTTATATGCAAATTTGTCCCCAGGCGACTTTAGTCAAGGGTCCAATGTCCAGGGACCAATGAATTCATGCAATCGTATTGATCGAAAGCTTTAAATTGGTTCCAAGCCCTTTAGACGAGGGTCCAAGACCAAAAAGTGGCAAATTGAGGCTAAACCTACATGGCATCTGTTTTGGAAGGGAAATCAATTGGTTCAGACCAAAAAACCAGTGCTAAAAGGAGAGCTCCTGATTTGGAGAACCAAGAATCAGGCTAGGGACCAAGGTACCGTCCAACTCAAGGATTCAATTTGCTTCAAATCAGTCCAAATTGGTTCCTAGGAAATTGGACCCTGGACCCGCGTCTAAAGTGGGCCTAAGCTTTGTACCTAGGTGCAAAGAAAACATTTGTTGCCAAATGAGATTCTTCAAATCTATGCCTTACATTCTTTTAAAGGTGTTGCATACTAGTGAACTAATACTCTTATGTTGCATGCAAACAATATGCAAATTGCAAGGAGCTTTAAACAGGAATTTGGAGTTTTTAACAAATCATTCTCTGATTTAACTCGGAGATTTTATTCAAGGTGCACAAACCCTAACAATTATGTGTACAATTTCAACCTTGCATGACCTCCTCCTCGTACTAACAGACAGGGTTATGACACATTCCTTGTACTTTTTTGTTTTTGGTTTTGTTGTGGTATCATCAATTTCCAATTGTTTCACTTGCAAGCTTGCACTACTTGATCTTGCCAACACTTCATTCTTACGGATGGAGTTTAGATTGAAGAGGGAATGAAAACATTCAGTGGGCAGTAGTGGGCATTCAGTGTGTCAAGGAATCAAGGCTGAGTGTTTTTCTGATTTGCAACAACTGAATTTTATTTGATTGCTGCAAAGACCTTCCTTCCCTTGGGCTGACAAGTTAATATTGCTGAAAGAGAAAGGAAGAAGCAAAAAACTGAGGACCTCAAGCTGCAGCAAACTTTGCACACCGGCAATAATAAATCTCAAATACACACATCTCAAGGAAGGCTCTTTATTGACCTACAGGACTTTGAGAGGGGACAATTCTCATCTGTTTTGAGGTGCCCTTCAATATTTGACAATTTTTGCAATTCATGAACTTCACAGCATGAGCAACCCTGAATATATGTATGTATGTATATATGTACATGTAGCACAGTGCAGTTGTGTTTCTTAGAGGAGAAATTTTTCAAAACACACTCATAGTTTCATGAAATAAAAGGGTTGTTACAAAACAACTCTCCAATGAAAGATACATACATACATGCTTTTGTTTTCAAAGTGAATTGTCTGGAAAGGAAGTCTTCTTCCTTCAAAACCTATTGAAAAGGTCATGAAAGGTGCAAGCTTCAAAACTCTGCAGATAGCAAGAGACAAAAGTGAGGCCACTCACCCAATTTCCTCTAGATAAATGTCATTGCAGAGCTTTACTATTTTTAGGTCCACTCTCCTCAATGCTCAAACCCAACCAGCCAGAAGAGCAGAAAATGTGGGAAATTCTCCACAGAAAAGCAGAGCATTGTGCAAGTTTCTTCCAAATTTGCTTGGAAGAACATCATGTTCTTTGAACAGAAAGGGGTGAAATTGCATGATTTCTTTGCAAGCTGTACTTTTGTCTGCATAATCAAATGCCAGAAAAAGTTCCTCAATGGAGGAGACACACCTGAATAGTGTTGATTATCATAGTCGGTAATAACACCCCTAATGCACTGATTGCACTAACGAATTTCCAATTTATTGAATGATGATGTAGGCTTGTCTGCCTGTTGAGAATTTTTTCTCTACATTCTTTTGCCGGTTTGTATTTGGGTGCTTTTGTAGAATGCATCCACTATATGCACATCCGCAAATTGATTTTTGTTACTCAACCTGAATTGTTGCTTCACTTGTCCTACTCTGCTGTGAAGAATCTGTATGGAATTTTGTTTTATTGATGTTCCTTGCATCCTGCAATGTTGGCTACCTTGTACAACATCTTATCCATTGTCTAAGGTATCAACATTTGACGGGATCATTCTTTCAGGTCAGCCTGATCTTAGCAGTTAGAAATCAGGACAAAGATGGCTGAACTAGTAGCCAGAGATGCTCGAATTGCAGTCAGGCGTGCACGTGTTGCAGCCCGCCTCCTTGCTGCCAATTCCACTCAGAAAGATCGTAAGCTTCCTCACTCTTGCCCTCCTCCTCATGTGCAACATATTCAAAAGGAGTATGATGTCCAAATTGGTAGCAGCAACAACAAAAAATTTCAAGCAAATTTGTTCCACTTTTGAACATGAGTTTCTCACTGCAAAAGTAGGATGAACAGGCAAGGATTCTCTAGCATAAAATCTATTGTCTTCGCAACTTCTCCTTGAAGGGTCTTACCATCCATTCACTTTTCTTTAAAGCATCTATCTACTTGCATGTATGTTCTTCTGACCACAACCTCTTATGTCATTTATTACCCACAAAAATCTGCATTGATAGACCTGCACCAACATTTCTCCTGGCAGGTTTTCTGCCCATGCTTGGACCCATTTGTTAAGCTTCCTACCTGATTGATAATACTTTCTTCTTCAAGGTCTTTTTTGCAGCAACATTGCTACTATTTTATGCTTCCCTCTTGGAAGTCTGTAGGTTGATCTCATCGAATTAACCATTTCACTTCCCTTCCACAGATAATAAGCTTTTGTGACTATGGTCCTACTTTCAACTACAGATCATTGACAAACTCTGAGGAGCTGATAGTTCTCAATCAGGTGCCACTCACGACATTCAGACAGAGATACAAAGACTTTGGACAATTGATGACACTACTTCTTCCTGTGTGGAATGAACCTGCAGATAGAAAGTCAAGAGCAGAAGTTGACAAGGATGCAGGCCCAGGGGACAAGCAGTTGTCAAAGAGTCTACACAGCCTTGCTGATCTTAAGGTATGAGAATCTTTTTGTCTAGCCAGCATGATGAGGTACATAAGATCTAGAAGAAAAATTTCCTTGCAAAAGACTCAAGTGCAAAATCTACAAACAGTTTGTTGTAGATGTGTATGTAGTCTAACTGCAAAAAAAGATTTAAGACCCCAGAAGAGTCTTCCACACCTTAGTCCTGTTCTACGATGCCTGTGGTAGAAGAAGAAATCATTATGCATTGTGTGCATCCTTTTGAGCATAAGAACAAAAAATTCTCTTAGAACACATCATCCTTCTTTCGAATTCCCACGTTTGACAACTTCTTCCCAGAGGAGGCGCTATGATGCATGTACAGTTCCATGTGTGCAGGCAAAATTGGAAGATGAAATTAAGGCCCTGAGAGATACAGTTGACCTTCAGGAGTATGAACATCGCATGGCTGAATCCAAATATCAAAAGGTATATCCAAGCGCTCAAGAACCATTTGCTCAATTTAACTTTGCACTAGAATTGCAAGTTGAGACATAGAGATGGAGTGCTTTGATGCTTGAGGACTTAGAGTACGTATGAGATATTAATCTAATAGTTGATGTGCAGTCTTCCTTGATGAAGATAAGGGCTGCCTTCCTGTGAGTTATTTGGAACGTAGTGCATTATACTCCTTGTCTCTTTAAGTCATTTTGATGTTCCATGACAGGACCTGAAGAAACGGATTGAAGAAGAGGTCGAAGATACTACCAAGCAGAATGAAGAGATAGCTCAAAGATGGAGCATAGTAACTGCTCTGGAAGTCCCACAGGAGCTTGCTAAGCAGATTGAAGCACAGCACCAGGTATTTTGGTCAACTGTTTGCCGCATGTGCATCTTTGATTAACTAAACAATTCCTCCTAATTCATTTTCCTTTGAATTAATAGCTATGCAGAATGGATTGTCTCATGTGTAACTTGTATGCCTTTGATGATTGACTTTGAACAGGCTTGCAATGCTGTGCTGAATTCTAAAGACAAAGTCATTCAAGAGATTTGTGCACAGCTGAAAGCCAAAGATGTAGAGTATAGTCTGACAGTTGAGCAGCAGGCCATAGACATGAACAATTTGATGGCAACCATGTCACGTCAGGTTTGCAGTCTCCTGCTCTGTCTGTCTGTCTGTCTGTCCATCTATCTCTCTGTGTGTCTCTCTTGCATGTGCTCTGTATGTGTCTACACATAGGCTGCTCTGGACATTACTTCTTGTGAACAAGGCTTAATCTTTGTGGTTATGGCAATCTTACTGTCCAGGGTAGGCTAATACTAAAGACAGCTATTCTCAGGCAGACATGACAATGAGACAGAAGTAGTTTCATATACTATGACAACTTCTCTACTGTATTTTTGAGCATTGCTGACATTGAGAATGAAGTGAACAATGAAGCTCTGAAGCTTTCTTACTCTTCTTACAGCTGATTGAGACCTGAGGAGTATTGATATCATTCCCATGTTTTCATGGCTAGGTGGCCACATTGAGTGAGACCTATATTGCAGAGCTTCATACAATTGAAATGGCTTTTCTTGAACAACGCCAAACTCTTCTTCACAGGTGTCCCTCTTCCCAAGCTTTTTCTGACAGGCTTGCAGAGATTTGAGCATAATTTTCATATGGCTATATTCTCAGCAGGTTTTTATTTTCATTTAAGTCATTGGTATGATCTATGAGCAATGGATCTCATCTCCAACATCTTCTAGATCTTGAATCGGGGGCAAACACTAAGTAAGATCTTGAGACAATCTTCACCAGCTGAGTTTGGAGTCCATGCATGCTACTGAACTGCTGTTGAACCATTGACTGATGTTTGCTTTTCTTCATCTTGTCCAACCTTGTTGTATTTCACCACAAATTATGAGCATTGAATGCTTCTTACTTCCATCTGCAGCAATAAGTCAGAGATGGCAGCGCTCATAAAAGAACGGCTGGCTATGGAGACAACATTCCAGGAAGACATGCAAGCCCGAAAAGAAGAGTTTGCAAAAGCATTGGATGACATACGGGATGCTGATGCTGAAGAATACAACATACTTAAAGTGAGACTGGAGTCTGACTTGCAGACTCTGGAGCAACACCATGCAACCATGCAGGCACTTCACATCTGCTCCAATTCTAAGTTTCTCTCTCATCTTTGAGCATTCATCCCTCAAAGCCCCGTTGGTTTTTTTCTTGATTGGTTTAGTTTAATTCTTCTGAAATACTTTCTGATTGTTGCTGTTAACAGGCAGTCTATCAGTTTAATGCTGAGAAACTAGAGTACAATCATTTGGTGTTGATAGAAAGGGACCATGAAAACTACATTACAGCAAATCAGCAGAAGAGAAAACTAAACAAGCAACGTGACACATTGTGTACTCTCAAGGGCAGACATTCAGATCTTGAGAAGTGGTTTATTGATCAAAACTCCAAATTAACAGATGATTTTGCACGTGTCACCAAATTGTTGCAAGACCTGCAAACCAAGGAGCATGCACTTGAACAAGCACATGCAAGTTTGCGTCGCCAATTCTTTTGCATGCACCAACGTGCACTTTCCCTTCTTGTCTCCAAAGTGCTCCAGGTGTGTGCATCTCTCTCTCTCTCTCCCATAAACACTCAATTGATGAAGAGGAAGTAGCAACTTAAATTTCAGGCACTTCGGTGCAAAACAAAGGTATACATGACATTAATCTTCAGTTCAAAGTTGAGGGGGAAGAGAGAAAGGGACAGCCTTCAACCATGAGATTGGCAGCTACATCTATTGCTCTTGGATCAGGGTTCAACACCTCTTAAGCTGCAAAACTTGATCCTTGTTGTATCATGCTCATAACAAGAACATGTGAATGGCTCTATCCTCCATGATCTGGAGGGGAAAGCAAAATCACAGGCACAATATTTTCATGTTGTGTATTTGCATTCATTGTCAATTTATCCAAGTTATTTGGACGTAAATGTATTGTTCTCCAAGAGAAACCAAGCAAACACATCTCTTTTGTGTGGGTTGAAGAACATCAAAGTCATGTACCTCTGCCATGCTTTCAAAGTCTTAGATTGCTGGTGTATGAATCCTGAATCTGGGGCAGATCGTCAAGACTCCTCAACTCAGTGCTTGTCTAGATTGTGCTAGAATTCATGGAATGATAAACAAAAGATTGAAACCATATTGTGCTTCACAGGATTTCTAGGCAGGCTACATGGAATATCCTGTTTCTACTCTACTTTGTGGCTCAATGTCAGGTGCAATTTCTATGGGAGAGAGTGGAGGAGAAGTGTTTGACATCAAACACCTTGCACTTCTCTAAAACATGGGTCACAACTCACTAGTGATTCAATGGATTCTCATAGTTAAGCCATGCTCTTAGAGTGAGTCTGTGTATGTTCCAATCTATTGCCAAAGGTGGTGGTAATGGAGAAACCAAAGGAGACATCAAAATTGGCACCCAATTTTGTAGCTTGGCTCTTAGGATTGGCTCTGGGTGGAGGGGAGACATTGAACAGGCTGACAAAGACATCCATGAGCACCAACTTGGATGGCGCTGGCGAGCTCCAAGCGACCAGATTTTTATTGAGTTGGGTTCTGACATACTCCTCAAAGCTGAAGAGGAAAAAGTGGAAGTAGCTCCTGAAGTGGTTGATGATTTGGCTATAACCATGAGGAAAGAAATCTACTCGACACTGCTTGCAACATTATGCAGTGAAGCATTCTTCCTTGTTGATGAAAAGACAAGAGAAAAACTACCATCCTTGTCACCTTCCCTGCAAGATTGGGTTCAATGCCAGTCTATATTGCAAGCTCTTGGAGTGCAAAATGGTGCTAGTCTAGAGAAACTACGTATTTCTCTTGCAGGTGTGTTTGACTCAACTTTTTCCTAAAACCACATAGATTGAACCCACATTTTGTTATTTCTTTTACTTGTTTTCAATGCCATGCATAAAAGGTAGCCTCTGCACAACATGTTTTGGATGATTTGGTCTTGACATGCCTTCCATCAAACCAAACATTGATGTGATGTTTTGATATATTGCAGGGAGAGGAGAAATGTCACACAATTGCATTGACAAGAAACTTGTTTCATTCTTGGAAGAAGCACAAGCTGCTGATGATAACTCCCAAGAAAGTTCAGAGCCAGAATATGACCCTAGAGGCCCCCCTGGTACTAAACTCACCAAGAAGGACATCATCAAATTGAAGTGGGAAAATTACTGGAGAAGCTTCACAACTGTCATCAATGCAAAAGTGTTCCGCATCTGGGGCATTCTTGAGCAAGCTCTTATTGCTTACAATCGTCTTCTGAAGGAACGGTGTGTTCTTATGTTGAGAATCCCTTGGAGCTTGGTCATTTCTGCATTTATGTTCAATGAAGCATTTGAAGGCAAAGAACAAAAACTAACTGAGGCTTCAATGGGTGTGGGTGGGGGTACATATGGGATCCAGCAAGTTGATCACATCAGAGGTAATTTCCTTAAGGGAGCAAAATGCATCCCTACGCCAGGCATTGCACCAATGTTTGAACAAGGTTTAGTTCGTCACACTTTCCTTTGTCAAAGACTATCATCCATTGTGTGTTTTTCATAATCTTTTACTTGAAATGAGAACTGTATGAACTAATTTTGTTTTTAATCTAGTCAAAGGATTGAAACTGGTGATTTTGATTCTTTGGTATAGAGACAACTCAAATTCATCAATGCCAAAACATTTCATTCATTTGTTGCACAAATTTTGACCAGTGTCAATCAGGCCAAATGCATGTCATGTGGTTTGACTGGAAGTTACAATAAATAACCTCATTAGACCAAGGGCCAAAGTAACTAGGTTCTTTTTGCAGGGCCAGAAAATCTCATGAAAGAGTGTTGATGTTTGGCAAAGACTGTACATTCCAAGGCGAGCACAACACAAATAGGCATGTTGTGCAAAAGGAGTTGGAGATGTAAAGTTGTCCAGACAGTTTGCCCGACAATTTGCAGTTGGCATTTATAGAATGTATTGTGTGTCATATACAATTTTAGGTGTTTATTTAGTACAATCCAAGCATTTATAGAATGTATTCCATTATCTCTTATGCATTTCAGGTGGTGCAATTCAGGTGGTCATTAAGTACACAATCCAAGAAGAGACACAACTAGCCAGATCTAAGATGTTTTCACAAAAACAAATCACAAAACACATGGCTTACCAAATCATGATATCACTGGCATTAAAAACTGTGTAATGACCTATAGCCAACCCATTTGAAACTCATAGCATGTTTGTAATACAACAGCAACAAAGTGATATCAATGCCCTATAACTAGAGATGCAGAAGGGACCTAATCTAACCGTTGAGAAGACAGACTACTGGCATCCTCAATAATCCACGCAAAATTGAAAATTGCATTACCAATGCAAACATCACACTTCTGCCCATTATACTTTCCACACAGGATAAAGCAATTGGCATCTGTGACTTTGATTGGTCTCCCACTAATCAATCCCAACAATCAAATTTCCTGCAA
>Ga0209208_10009688_pt1 | contig 12621 bp, 11 predicted proteins | sample S1TSphfallax_3_FD_187694 | JGI IMG/M metagenome (GOLD analysis project Ga0209208, IMG submission 187694) | Host-associated microbial communities from peat moss isolated from Minnesota, USA - S1T2_Fd - Sphagnum fallax MG (SPAdes) (version 2) | ecosystem: Host-associated > Plants > Peat moss >...
CATACCTGAAATATAAATAAAAAAAGTATTTGCAATTACTTAACACATTTGTATTAAGGCCAAAAACTTCCAAATACGTTCACCCTCAACTAAAATCACCGTATGACCCTATTACCAATCATTTGTTTGATGCTTGAATGAGCAAATATACCCAATACCAAACACAACTATGTGAATATTGATAAGACGTATCCTGATAAAATTTCCCCATTTACTCATTTTTTAGCAACATATTACCCATGACTACTCAAGTCCTTCAAAGTCTCCAAATAAAACAATCAACTACTAAATGTTTGATAATAGGTGATTTGTTTATACAATTACCATGAAAAATCTATCATCATATTTGCCTTATAATAGCAGGTCATTGAGGTACTAGCCCTATTTGGATATGGGCTTGCTTACCTTAACATCGAGGATACTTGGAATAACTATTTTATAATTTGTTCACATTAAACTCTATAATATAAATTTGCATGTATTGGCATGCATAAAGTTCAAATTTAAAAAGTTTGAAATTTCAAGTCATTGAATATTTTCACAAAAAAAATTATTACCACCATTAAAAAGCAAGTAGGATTTACCATGCATTGTAATCGCAAATTTGGTTTGTTGTACCTTTTCATTTTTCTTTTCCAAGAAATGCCTAAACACAAGCAAAAAATCTAAAGACAAGCGTATGAATATCACTCAAATGTATGAATATTTCAACATGTTCATTTATTTTGACAAATAATTTTTTTATGTTTTTATTGGGCTGACAATAATTAAATCTGCTTAGTGCATGTTCCTTCATATGCATATGGTGAAACTACTATAATTGGAAGTGGGGTAGTTCATATTCAAAACCAAATATTGCATGCTCTAGCATTTTCATTGGTGAAAGTGTATTTGAAATAATTGACTTGATATTGTGTTTATTGCCATGTTTTATTGGTGAATATATACAAACACATGAAGGTATTAAATGTTTCACGATTTTCATTAATGAGGAACTATTTTTTAAAATGTTGCACTTTGCACCATTTGCACCATTTTCATCAATGAGCATATCTAGACAAATATAAATATTGCACATTTTTTACAAATAGTGAAGGCTTACAAACAAATGAAAATGTTGCACATTTTACTATTGATATAATCAATAGTAATTGTTTTTCAAAATGCATGTATTAACATAATTAATTGTGAGAATTTCAAAAAGAATCAAGGGAAGGTATTGGATGTGTTATCATGTTTAATAGTAAATGTTTAGCTAACATGGATAGCAAGGTACATGCATAAGAAATTCAAGAATTGTAATGTGTGGTTCTTTTGTGTTAATAACTCTAATATGAAACAAACGACATATGTAAATATATCAAAACATATTAATCTTTAAGTTTACCATTTTCAAATCTTGAATTCATGTGGAAATACAATTTGTGAAACAGGGAGGTTGAAGCAAGTTCCAAAGGAATTTGCTTACATACCACATTCATGTGCCCTAGAGTTCCTAAGAGCTTCATAAAGTGATATTCATCCCTTAATGAGTAAAATGATGTTAAAATTGATGTTAGGTGGTTATTAGGAATAATAACAAACTCTCAACAATTATCATGATGGTTCTTAGGATTGATAATTGTGGTTCTAAAAAATCAAGGACTTTATTTTGTTATGCAATCACGATTTTCAAAAAAATGAAATAAATCAAGTGACCAACCAAAAACCCATTGGTCTTTTTTTATTGACTCTTTCATGAAATTGTAAATTTTTTCAATGTTTTTGAAATAATTGGGGTTGATTGTTCCTTGATTTTATATTTTTCCCCACAAGACTAAAACCAATGACTAATTGATTTTGAAATATTGAAAAAACCAAAATTAACAATTTAAAAAAAACTCATATAACCACACAACACTAGTTAAAACATGTCATATCCACATGTGCATCCCTAATGGAGTGGCATACATGGTGTAATGTGGCAATCAATTTGAATGGTAGTTTTGGATGAAACTTCAAGTCATAATGATATTAATACAATCCATTATACATTTCATAGCAAGAAGTTTGTCAAACTTGCCTGAAATATTAATCATCAAATTTTTTTTTTTCAATTTGTAAGCCATAAAAAATTTGATGATTAAATGATTATATACATTGTTCAAATCATGTGCCATGTGATTGGCATATGACTTTTATTGCTTCTCAAGTTTTCATAATATTTAATGCAAGGCACTTGTTACAATGGGGAGAATTGGGTTAAGGTTTCTAACCATTTTATTCTACAATTGATTCCCACTTAAACTTTTATTTAATGAAAATATCACAAGTATTGATAAACAATGTACATATCATGCAAGGCATAAATTATCATCGAAATTTGAACCATGTTTGCTAATAGTATATGGTTGGTGATGTTGAACACAAATCTCATTATTAATAGTTTAAAAATATATCAATTACTTGACATGTTTCACTCCCACTTAGTTTTTTCAATAACATGACATTTATCAAAGGCAATAATCAAATTAAGAACCTTAATTTAGGATAAATAAACTTCACCAAAGTGTAATGGGGAATTGTTCACCAATATGGGACAAGTGGACTTCATATGAACACTTGCAAATGGGTGTTTGCCAATTGTCAAATGCATTAGTTCTATGCCATGTTGGGGTAAGCCCATTGACGATTAAATTTATGTACATAATAATGTATGTTCAATTGTCACTTCTATGTTACACAATACAATTTATTTGATTTCATATTTGAGTGTTGCCTTACTTGTAATTGTTCTAATCTTGTTTTCTTATGTTTTTATTTTCCATTGGAAAGAATAACAATAATGTCCATAGTAAACACTTATGTTTTATATTTTCCAAGATGTGTTTTGTCATGTAACAATTGATTATTTCATTTTCTAAACAACATTAAATTGTAATGAGATCCTTCACTTGACATAATGGGACAGCAAAATGAATTAAGGTGTTATTGACAACACATGTAATCAATTTTATTAGATTTGTAAAAGTGTTAAGACATGTTTTTGCTTTTAATGTTGATGTTTCAAGAATACAACATAAGATTTATCTTGAAATATTATGAAATCATGCCTCACAATAGTAGTAAAATGGTTTTTTCAAATATATTTTGGATGAAATATTATAGTCAAATAATGTAAAAATGTTTTGTGTCAATAGAATGCCCATGTTAACAATGCATTACAAAAAGGTAAAGGAAATGAATATTCTCAATTGGCCAACCATAATGATTGACCTAGGAGGTAATATTTAAATGGCTCATTACATTATGTAGTTGATACTTTCCAAATTATAGGTGAAGATGTGGGAAGAATTAACACTACACCTTGGATGTGTTAAATATTAATAGAGGTTCGAATGGGGGGTTACTATTTGGCAAGCTTTCCTTATGTACAATATAGTTTTATGTTTTAATATGAGTAATGCATGTCCACTACAAGAAAATTTAAATACCTATCATATATTAAACATTGAAAAATAGACAACAATGTTGTTATAAGTTTTGTTAACATCCCAAACTTTTTGACTAGATAATAGACCCTACCTTCTTCTTTTGCTCTTTGTGTGAACTCTTACCTATTACTTGAATAGTTGTACTAAAGTAAACAAACAAGGGTACTAAAACCTTGACCTTGTTCCCTTGGCCATACCTCCTTGAAGATGGTAATGTTCGAGGGACACCTTTACATGGACCTATAACAACAACCAACATAAATATTTGATATTTCGTTCCCCACCATAACCCATGTATCATCCAATATGAGTCAACCCCATCAATTTGTTTTCCCCACTTTGGTAACAATGTGCATTCTATTGTTGTCACCAAAAGGGTTGATATAATGCTTATGTTCTTGTGTTTGCAATGTTTGAAAAAGTTGATGAGGGAAATTTCATTTATTCTCTAAAGGCTTTATGTAAGAGGTATAAGTCATTATGTATTGAAAGATATCATCCTTTACGTAAAGTTTGTGATCCTTCATATATTACCATATGTGTTGCAGGGTCTCAAGTCATGAGATATTTACAAATCCTAGCTATTCCTTCACAATTGGAAACACATCGAAAACTCAAATGAGAGCACTTATGGTGGTCTTGACTATTGTTGATAAATTCACTACCATTGATGTTCATTTTCTTCTCTCTCTTTCACCACTACCAAACCATAAAACAAAATAAAACAAAACATACATACTCATGCATATATGATACTTTTTTGTTTGTTTGTAACATGAAAGTTTAGATGTATCCTTGTGGAAGCTTGATTTTTTCTTCTATTGTTTTGTTGTTGTGACATGAAGTTTTTCATGGTGGTGTTTGTTTCATGTGCAAAAAGGTGTAAGAGTTTTTTTTTTTGGCTACAATAAGAAGTTTTCTTTGTTTTTCTATTTTACTTTTTTTGATTGTTGTGAAAGAAGAGGAAAAATGAGTTCGATTTTTCTTGTTCTTTTTGTTGCTAGGATATGAATAGGTCATGGGAGGGAGTTTAGGATTGCCATCATTTCAAGTGGTTTTTGTGTCTTTTAAAAAAAAAATTCATTGTGATTTTTTCTTCTCATTTTTTGCAAGCTTTGTGGAATGGGATTGCGATAAGGTGCAACAAATTTAAACTATATTAAGTCCAACAAACTATCCATTTAGTTTGGTTATGCTAGAAGAATTTGCATGTTTGCCTTTGAAATGCTCTTAGTTTAAACACATGTTGTGAAATGAATAATTGATTAATTTGTCCCCACTGCACAAAACACCACCTCTTGTTGATTGGCCCAATTGATTAATTGATCTAGGTGTTGAGCTATTACTAGTTTCCCATCTTTTGCAATCTCAATTTGAGATGTCAATTAATGAATAATCTTTGATGAAAAAATATTGTTGAAGGCTTAAATACTAATGTTGCCCAAATATGAAGATTTAAGACATTATTTAGGTTATCTATATGGAATATTCTTTAAAATTTTATAAAATAAAGATGTGCATAGTAAAAAAATACGAATATAGTTGATTAGACATATATGGTATTTTTTTCATTTGGCAAATATGCATTTTTTGGTTTTCAAATTCGCACTAATCACATGATATATACAAAGGTTAGAAGTATATTCCCAACTTTTGGAAATAATTTTTCTAGTCACAAACCTACCCCATTAGAACATTATAAAACATCTAAAAAACCAATAATTGTGGGGGGTTTGAACCCTAGTTCTTTAAAGAACCATGCCCAGTGTAGCACAAGTTTCATGCCCTAACCACACCCCACCTAACCTACAAACACACATAGCACACCAAAAGCCATCCCTATTGTGGATGAGCTCCACAAGTAACCTTTCCATGAATAAAAAAACAAAATTGTTAGTTCAAAATGAAGTGCAAAGTGCAAACTATCATTCAAGTTTTGTAATCCTAGAAACAACAATAATTTGAAAACCTTGCTAAATGCCAAATTAATCCTTATCCAACTTCAATTACTCAGAATAATTTGAATTTCCATCCAAATCATAATTATCTTTAGCCAATGAAGATTCAATTTTATGAAAATCTATCAAATCCTTATGTCATAAACAATTGAAACAAGGATTGTTAGGCCAATTCTTCACCATGTTGATGAATTGGTCTAAATTATCCACATGCAACCTACAACATCTTAAAGTTATCAACACACCAAACAGGATTGAACACACGTTCAATTTCAATCTATTGCCCCGAAATTCCCAATGTTTGTTTGGCAAGGAAACTAACATTTGGGAATTGGGTTTCATGAATCCGCCACCAAACTAAAGTATCAAAACATGTAGCATGGGTTACATATAACCTCATGAACAAGGACAACTCCCCAACAACAAGTGCACATGATGACTCTTCCATAGATGCACCCACACCAAATATATTATTGTTTTCTTCAATAGAGTCACCAAATCCATCAACATATCCAACAACTTCTACTACACATGCTTGGACAATAGAGTTTATTACCTCAAACACAATCACTAAAAAAAGGATTATTGCATTAACATCATACTTTGCAACAAGATGAATATAAGCCCCATGACCCACATAGTTTTCCACAACCTTCAAAGACTTGAACCTAGGACCAAACATAAGAACACGCATATTGTGCACCTACTATGAATCATAGGATTATAGAAATTATAGAAAAGGTTTGATGACCTTAATAAAATCTACCCACCTGTTGTTTTGAAAGATGATAAGCACAACATCAAATGCATCCAAAGCATCAATAACATGTTTAATTTCGGCTTCCAAAGTCAACATCAAATTGATACATGTATTAAAAAACATGAATAGTAGCTAGTGCCTTCATGATTGGTTTATCACACAAGCAATGACAACTTTGTTCAAAATAGATGTGAGTGTTTTTGCAATTGCCCATGTTTCAACCTTAGGAACCCTTTGTTGTAAAACAATTGTCTCTTATTGTCCATAACACAAAATAATGGCCTTTTTGAATTCCAATATTTTTTCAAACACATGATTACCTAACTAGCAAATCTTGTTTTCATTGGAGTTTTCAATTTCCAAAGCCACAACCCCCTTTCAACACATGCCCTTTCCCATTCCTACCTTCCCTTTCCCAACTTCTTTGTCCATGTGATTGTCTTTTGTAAGCTACCTTCAATAGCCTTCACAATGACTTGTTTCAAACATGTAGTCACCTTTTCATCGTTAGTAACATACTAGCAAGCTTTAATCATAACGTGACCAAAACAAGTGCCTTCATAAACTTGTTAAAGTTTCAAAGGGCAACAATTGACAATGGAACATAATGTTGTTACCGTAGATATCAAGTTGTGCCTTCATCTTTTACAAAAGCAATCATACAATTCATTAGATCATACTTTTCAGATAATGAATGCAACTAACCAGCCATGGAAAGCCCTATGGTTTCATGAACCTCAAATAAACCAATGGTAACATGTTGGGGCATCCAAAATTCATTTAGGCAATTGATTACCAAGGCAAAGGTGTCCACACCACCTCTAGACATCCAAAGATCAAAACTAGCTGGTAATGTTGTTGCTTTAACAAGCCCTGGCAACACATGTAGTCGTATGGTTTTTGTGACCATTGCAAGCAACATTTCCTTTACAAAAGTACCACAAGAAGGAAAAACAACGCGCATGCATAAGCATAAGACCAACCTCTTCAACCAAATATTGTCACAAGTGGAAAATGGTATGTGCCCCTTGCAAATATATAGGACCATGTTTTCAAAAAAATGTTATGTTTCATTAGACTTCTTGTAAGGATTTGTAGCATGAAAATATGATGTGATTACACATTCAAATGGCCTAAACTACTTCTTCCCAGGTTGTCGGTTGTGCTTTGAGCCATAAATTGAATCAACAACATAATTTGAGGTAACGTCAACAATAATAAAATTTGAAGCAACAATAGAACTAGCACCAACAGGGCCATGCATATGTACACTATGTATATCTAATGTGGTGGTGTTCCATCAATACCACCAATGGATTCAACCAACTACGCATCATCATCTTCAACCATTGTTTAAAGTTGTAGAATGAAAATTACAGCTTAAATCTAAAAACCAACAAAGTGTAAAAATAAAATAAAAATTAAAGGCAAGGCATATTTAGTTGGAAGAGGTTCATGGACACATGCAAAGTAGAGTAAAAAAATCCAAGACACATGAAGTCTAGGAGAAGAACTTGAAAACTTACCTTCTCAATGGTTGATGTCAAAATGTTGTAAACCAAATTGTTGGAATCTCCATTGAAGCTATAGACATTCGAATTGGAAGAATGTTTCAATGAATTCAACAACCATCAATAACAACAATGTCATGAACACCAAAACTCTAGAAGAGCAAAAATACTTCAAAGGCCACACCTAAACAACTTAAACAAGTCACACCTCAAACCTTCAACCTCACACACTCACACTCACAATGCCTCATAGACCTTCATAAAACTCAGACCTTAAACCTTAGACCTCAAACAAAATGTCAAACGCTTATGTTATGATACCAAAGGTTACAACTATGGAATAGCTTGACATGCCACGAGGGATGAACTACAACTAGTATTGGGTGCATGTAACAAATTATGAAATACAAAGTTCAAGCAAAAATTGATCGCATGCAACATATTTGCAAGTTGTTAATGGAACAATAGACAACAATAATAGGAGGAGTTTTGTTAATAATGTTGCAAGAAGAAGAAGAAGAAATAGTATTTGGAAAAGAACTTGCAACAACAAAGGTTGATGACATTGTTGTTGCATTTGTGGGAAAAGGACGAACCGTTCAAAAGATTCTAAAAAATTATTGTTTTCCTCATAAGAAAGTTACCTTTGTTTCTGCTAGAACAATATCCACAAGACCCAATCTGCTTCACAATAATGATAGATTGAAGGTCATTCCTTGACCAAAATCAATAGCTCAAATTTATTATTTCTTACCATCGTGTTCAAATCATCTAATAAAGACAAAACCAAAAAAATCGCTCAAATGTTTTGATCCAACTCAAAGTTCGAAATTTGGAACCTAGAGGAGGAGCTTCGTAACTATGTTACATATATAGCTGGAGAATGACAACAAATTTGATCACTAGGGGGTGGGGGGAATGAATACCAATTTTTTGACTAGGAGAATAAAAAAAACAATTGAACTTCATCATGAAATTACAACTTTTTATTCCCAAAAATTTGAAGAGCACCTCAAAGGTAATGTGTTGTGGTGAAAGGGTTTTGTGAAGCTTGACATGTGGGCAAGAGATTAAACCTCACAAAGAGCACTGAATGTTCAAACCTGAGATTTCACAAATAATGATGAGCGCTTAGACCTCAAACCTCACAAAGAATGTTCAAATGTTAAACATTAGAAAAAACGCTTTGACTTTAAACGGTAGACCTCACAAAGAGAACACTCAAAGCTCAAACTTCACAAAAAGTACGTTTAGAGCTCAAACCTCACAAAGAAAGCACTTAGACTTCAGACCTCAAACTTCATCAAACATCTAACCTCTAACCTTGCACAAAGATACCTCCAACCTTAGACCTCCAACCTTAGACAAAGAACTTCACGCTTGAAACTGTTGACCTTAGACCTTTGAATTTTGTCACGAAAAATCACAAATCATAAGGAGCACAAAGTCGACAGAGGACATCCACTTTGCATGTTGCAGTCAGAGCTTTGCCAACAAAACTTTTGCATTTTGCACTTTGCAAAGTGTAAAACACTAAACCCTAAATGCCATGCGCTCCATCTCCATCCAACCCTAACCCCTAAACCCTAACCAATTATATGTTGGAATGCACCAACTTATGCACCGGATATGCATATGCATATTCATGCATATCCATCCATGAGTGCCTAGATGTGCATACTAGTATGGGCAATTCCCACCCAGATATGCATGAGGACTGGTGATTGCATGAGTGCTTTATGCCAGATATGTATAAGGACAAATATTTGAAAAAAACCAAATTACAGACATGGCTACATGCATATCTGGGCACTATCCAGGTTCACATCTGGATTTTTAAAATATATTTGGGCAACACTGCTAAATACCCAAATATGGGTGGACCTGCTCTAAGAAAATGGAATTGGTGCAATTTCCCAGCCTTACCAATAGCACCCTATATGCTGAAACTGAAATTTTCAATATCCAGATAGAGGTTGGGAAAAGATCTGTAGCTTGAAGCTGGGAGGACTTTTGTGAGTTGGAGGTATGAGAAATTCCGAAGGCAAAAAGGTTCACAATTGAAAATCAACTGAACAGGTCCTCTGAATAGCAGGTCCCAAACGATTATTAGAACAGCACCATACCTGCTTGAGGACTGAGTATTTGGTGGTTCGTGAATTGTAAGGTAAGTGATTGCAATCCTCAAAATATTGAATGCCTGAATCTGTATCATAACCATCATTGTGATTTCTTGTTTATAAAGTCAATATTTGCCCATGAAACTCTATGGTTTTGTGAGGTTTTTCAAATAGCCGTAAAGCACTACCTGGATTTTTCTTTTATATTTTCAGCTCCCTTTCCTGCATGGAAAAACCTGTTTTCACAGCAAGCGGGATCTTTTGCCATGGAAGGTACCAGCCAGGCTGTACTGGGAGCTTCTGACGAGCGGAAGGTAACAGCCAGCCTGTCACCATTTATAAAAAAGTGAAAAAATCCCAGCTCTGCTTTACGTAGGAAAAGGACCTGAGTACAGGACCTTCTGTGATTTTCGACCTGTTCCCTTAGCCTAACAGCTTCGGGCACAGATCTCAATTCTGTTCGGGAAGGGCCTATGCTCAGGCCCTTCTCCGAACAGAACACAAGGTTCTTCAAAAAAACAAATTCCAAAAACATAGTGCCAACAATTATTTTATTCTATAAATTTTTTAAAATTTCAAAACCGGCGGTTATTAAAAAATTAAAAATGGCTGCCAAATGCTGGTCTGGAAGGATTAGACCAGATGAATATTCACCACATATACAAAGGTCTTAAGACTTCTAAGTTCTCAGATTATGCCCCCAACGGCACCCATAAAAATGCCCCTGTACAATTCGTTTTGGATGAAGATTTGTAGAAATACACTCTGAAACCGCTTGGCGCCTGAAACTTTGAACATGTTGCCGGGGCCCTCCTAGAGCGTCAGTCCCAAGAACTGAGCTGTTTCTCAGCAATAAATGACTGTTTTTCATTCGGCAACTACAATGATTTGCCCAGACAGTGAGAGTTAAATAGTCTCTCACTTTGTACAATCCATCTTTTCAGGTTCCGAAGTACAGAAGGGGGAGAAACTGAACAGTGCACACTGGATGTGCTAAACAATGATAGAGGGCTGCCGTTGGGCATGCTATCACGCTCCAAACCGGCCACAATGTGAACCCTCTCCTCTCTTAACCAAGTGAATTACTTGTCATTAATGTCATTATGTGCCATGAAAATCACTAAATGTCACTTTCCTCTGCATCTCATGAGCTAACAAAATAGTTCATCTAGTTCTAAATAAAATGGTGCTTTGTACACTGGATAACCTCCACTACAGGCAAAACAGAAAGTGTTGTCATATCATGTGATGGCCATTGGAAGGACCAGGCCAAGCAGCAGGTGACTGAAAGCCAGGTTTTCAATTGCCATTACTTGACGTAATTGGCACTCAACAGAGATTCTGTCACATCATTCAGAACTTTGTAAAATATTTGCTAGACCTCATCATGTTGTATGTGCTGGTCACATGCATTCGAAAAGAGCCAAATGACCATAAGAAGATCAGGATGGATTGCAGAATGTCTCTTGAGTGACAATTCTGAAGGTTTCAGATTGAGGAGGCAGAGCTGTATGTCCCCTATTCTTGAAGAAGTCGAGCAGTAAATAACAATCCCTAGGGACATACATTTCCCCTTCATGCAACCTGTTGCAGCCAGTTCTGTTTGGAGCAAAAAAAATTCAAGCCGCCCAGATGAGAAAATTGGAAGCCAAAACTTCGAAGCTCTCTTGGAAAAGATTAGGCTTTGCACTTGTATTGATCAAAGGCTCCAACCAGTGTTTTTTTGGAGTGAATTTTCACATTTTTTTTGCCCTGAAAATATGATTTTGACCCATAAAAAGGGTGTTTGTCATAAAAATGACCCTAATTGGCCAGATTATAGATTTTTTTTTATCGCCATATTTTGAGGACAGGTTCCAGTAGGTAGCCAAAATATTAAAATATTCTTAAATTCTTTTACTTTAATATCTAATCTATAACCAAATTTGGCTAAATCTTGTTGTGGAATGAACACCAGTTTGACAATTGAAAAAAAAAACCCTGACTCCAACAACCATGCAGTACAATACAATACAAAATCACACACAAATCCCACTGTCAGTTTCTTAGAACACAAAAGGAACGACACACTGCGCCACATTCTGACAAGTCTACCTTGGGCCATCATATTTTAGTTGCATTTCCAATGGAGTGGTGCCCTACAGGTCTTGCGAGGATGTCAGATGTTTCCCTGCCACCCATGAAGCAAATCATTAAGAAAAAGGAAACAAAGAACTCGTGATAAGAGCTTAGAGTATATTTTCCTAGCAGTTTTCCTGTAACTACCACTGTGACAAAATGCCAGTGATCTCAAAGGAAGAGGTTTCCCCCCTTGCTTCAATTGACCCTTTTAACACCAGACAACAGATGACCCAAACCCACCAAACCTCATGACACTAACAAAAGGTTGTTCCACAACAATGAAGTGGAGAAAATGAAGGACATTGACGACCCCCCAAAGTTGAAAAGGGCTTTTAACATCCTGTGTATACGTACCTACCTACCAAATTTATACCTGAAAAAGCAAATAACAAGGAAGAAGGAAATGGACAAAATGAAGGACAATATTCTGCCAAACTTTATTACATGAAAGGTGTAAATACAACAAAGTAGAAGGAAAATGGACAAAGGAAGGACGTATGTGAATCACCAGACCTTATGAGGGTAAGCAGGCTGGACTTAGTATATTTAAGCACTAATGTGAAATTCCCAATCTCAATTGGGGTCGTTTGGCTTTGGGGTCTGAAGGTAGATTGTAGGGCTTCTTTGGGTGCTTGTGTTGCGCTTTTAAACCCTCTATTTGGTTAATAGATGCCCAAG
>Ga0209208_10009690_pt1 | contig 12620 bp, 11 predicted proteins | sample S1TSphfallax_3_FD_187694 | JGI IMG/M metagenome (GOLD analysis project Ga0209208, IMG submission 187694) | Host-associated microbial communities from peat moss isolated from Minnesota, USA - S1T2_Fd - Sphagnum fallax MG (SPAdes) (version 2) | ecosystem: Host-associated > Plants > Peat moss >...
AGGTGTAGACATCAGAAATGGAGAGTCAGTGTGCATACTTGCAAGGAGACCCAAAAACTTGCTACCTGTGCAAGGTGGGTCCAGCAAAATGGAATTCTGTGCTTTGTGCCTGGCAGTCAAGAAAAGTCTTGGAAATTTGACACTGGTGTGTCTAAGTCTGTTGTACATCAATGAACATCTGCTATTTTATTACAAGGGTGACTGTACTCTAGTAAGCACCTGACAATTGTTGCAATTGGTTAAGGAGGGCAAACAAGCCAAATATGTCAAACAGTTGTCAAATAAGACCAAAATCAATCCAGTGGAGCACACTTGAAACCATGTGACAAGATGTCCATGCCAACCTCTTTATAAACTGACCACTTTCAATGCCTTACTGGTGGCATAAATGGGTCTATGGACATATCAACTGGAGAACAAGATCCATCAATGGTGGCCATGGGCATCTCGTAGTGAGTATCTAAGACCACAGTACTTACAAACAGCAGGGTGATCTCCATCAAGACATATATACTCAATTGGATGTCCTAGTGCAGGATCCCTCCCTGCAGCAAACCAGACAGAAAGCCTCAAATGAAACCTCTGGAAAAGTGAGATGACATGAGAATTTGCAAAAAAACACAATGGAAGCAACATTGATGACTGGCTTGTAAGAACCAAATGTGCTCAACTTTGTAACTGAAATAAAGCCAAGCTTGCAAACAAGGGAGAGAAATTAAAAACCTCCTTCACAAGCGACAACTCGAGCATCAACTTCAATTACAGGAACTTCACTGATGAGCTCCATGGGAGACTTCTTGTCAGTACTCTGTTCACAATGTCCAAAAACAGATCCAAAACCCTAGATTGGCTTAGTATACTTCAAATCTGGCTTAAAACGATGGCTTTCAATGCCAGATAGAAAATTCAGAAGATCACAGGATAGACGAAAAACATAGACTAGACCTCAACCTAAACAATTGTTTGTTTGTCATTCTGGTATGTACTCAAGGACATACATTCTCAATACTAAGCCTTAGCAATTGCACTCCTCAATTCTGTTTGACATTCATATGTGTCAGAGTAGGTGTCGGAGGCTGTCATTGCTTCCTTGTTGGGGACTCCGCCTGGTACATCCCTTTGCAACAAAACCTAATCGATGCTGCCAGCATTATTCCTCCTTGTTCAATGTATCCAAATCTCCAAAATGGAGAATCTCCTGGAAGAGGAAGCGAACCAGGAAAAAAAAAGAAAGAGAAAAAAAGAGAAAACCTGCATCCACTTGGCGGTGTGATCGTCGCTAAACGCGCGAGAAGGAACTTGATAGATCGATCCCCACGCTGCTTGCCCTCCTGACAATGCTCCTCCTCCGTTCATTATCGTATGGCGTTCACAGAGCACCGATCCATCATCTACTACTATTCCTCCGATCCCGAAGTTCAGAGATGGAACTGAACATGTAGGCGCAGCAAGACGCGATCTTCCAAGCAGACGCGCTACAGCCACGACCGATCTCGACATCTCTGCGGTGCGATGCAACGACAGAACGCACGCAACACTCGAAACGGGGAAACCAACGAAAAAAACAAAAAAAGTTTCGCACACACGCGCTCGCCCGCAACAGGGGTTGCCCCTTCCGCCTTCTTGCCATCGCTTCGGGAACGCGGGAACACAAGGAACGATGGGAACAAAGGCCAAGCTTGGAATCTGGATCATCCAATATATTGCTAAATGACGAATTAGGGTTTTCTATGTGACCTATAAAAATAAAAATGTCCATCATTTCATAAATTTGCTTGTTGAAATATCTTCACAAATTCATTGTTAATTTTCTCTTGGGGAGTGAGGTTGTTCTCAATGTTGTTTGTTGTTACATGATCCCTTTGCTTAGTAATAGTTGAATATAAGCTTGAAGTTTCCATAGATTAAATCAAAATTTGTCCTTGCATTCTAGCCCATTCCAAAACTAAGGTGAAAACATCATTGAGCTCCACAATTGCTTTGAAAATATTTTGCCACTTAGTAACAACAAATTCCATAGGATTGCATGTATCCATATGCTTGTTTTTCATAGCATTCACTAAAGAAATTACCTCAATGTACTACTCCCCGATTAAACCATCAAGGCTTGTGTGTTGTTGATACATCACAAGAACCCATAAAATTTGCTTATGTACTTTTCTCTCGCCATTTGAATCATGTCCCATGCCTCCTCTTCACAATGTGACTCCAACCTCAATCATTCAAGCAACGTGCTTCGAATCTACAACCCAATTTAATTTATATAACACACATTGAACAAGGGATGTATTCAAATACATTGAAAACATTTGAAGAACATCCACTTGAACAATACAAATTACAAGAGAAAACAAGAATTTTGATACAAATTGGAAGGAAGAACTATTGTACTTGTAGGATCAAGGTTCTCAATCAACATAGTTGCGTGATTCATTTTTTGATTGCCATGATTCATTTTTTGATTGCCTTGATTCATAATGTGGATGACTCGTTACCAACATTCACAACAACCATTCACAATGGCATCCAAGAACCACTCTCTTCACAACAATAATCCCAACTCAACAATTCGATAACACCATAGACTACAAAAGAAGACAATTCATGCACATCATAATGTATGAAACTATGGATTGATTCATCATTTCAAGTCAAAAGAAAAGGGGTTGAGGGTGGGGGTGGAAGAAGAGGAATATCATGGGGGTTGGAGGAGGGTGATGTATTATAATATTAAATGACATTGCATAAAACTTGAATTGAATTCTTAAATTTACTTTAAATACATTGAAAATTCAAATTTCATTGATTTCAAATTTAATTTTTTAAAAATGAAATACAAATTGGTGCAAATGGTATTGAAAATATGTTCATGATTGTTTTGATAAAACAAAAACTTTGAATGTCTTTCCATTCTCTTAACTGAAATTGGCTAAAACATACTCCAATTTAAAATTATCATCCAAAAAGATGACAAATGGAACCAACTTTAACAAATAATTATCACTAAAATTAATTATCTCTAAGTCTAAATAAAATATTATAAACTTATCTTTTTGTCTTTGTTAACTTACTATAAGTCTTAACATACTTTATTAACCTTATTTCCCTTTCGATAAGTGAACATTTTTTTTCTTTGAAAATCAATGAGTGCTAGTTTAAACTTAAATTTATCTCATTTAATTAATGAATGCATCATATGGTTAGAAGCAATTTATTCACTATTAATTATAAACTTAGATACAACGATACGCTAATTTAAAAAATCTTCCAACATTGATCTCTCTCTCATTCACTCTTATCAAGTTTGGTGTAACAAAATGCATAAGACATTGTTACAAAATTCCCCATGAAAATATTTAAGAAAATAAACTCCATACAATCCTAAGAGAATGGGGGGGGGGGGAAACAAGAATTTTACATTCCACAGAAGAAGAAAAAAACCATTTTGCGAAAAATAATTTATTTATATACACCTTTTGACAATTTTGATTGTATTCCCCTCCTTTTTTTTCACATTTTAATGAACACCTACAAAATCAAATTTCCATAACATATATTCAGTTCATGGAAATTTGATTTTGTAGGTTTTTTTTTTCTTTTAAAGATTGGCGAATTTTTTTTCAAAGAAAGAAAGAAGGAAAAAAAACACTAAAATTTTGTGATTTTTAAGGATTTTTTTACCCAAAAAAAAAACCCTTCGCACTTGAACATGTATGTATGTATTATATATGTACTTGTATGTATGAATGTATGTATGTATGTATTTTAGTTTATTTTATTTGGATGAAAAAAAGGTGCACGACAAAGTGGTGAAATTGTGGCAGGCGGTGATAGGCCGCGGCCTCTACGCCTCTTCTGCGCCACCCTTTCCCGGCCGCGGCCGGATGCTTCTTCTTCCTCCCGCACCCTTCCACGGGCCACGCTATGCGCAGCTGCCGGTTCACCGTCGCTAGCGCGCACGCACGCACAATTGCAATCCGCACGCGGGACAGCAACAATCCTCCTCATCCTGGGAGAATGTGAAAGAAGAAGCTAATGGCGAGAGAGAGCTTTAAGAGAGTGTGGGAGATTTGGGTTTGCAGTAATGCAGCACTATTCGCAGACTCGCAGTATTAGTAGTAGGGTCGCTGTTTTGACCTTGTTGTGTTGCGTCCGGGAGCTTGGCTTGCGTTTTTGAGCCCGAGCCCGGTTTTTTTTCTTTTTGTTTTGGTGGTGAGTGGGTGGGTATGGGGATGATGAGTATGTATATGGCAGTGGCAGCTGCTCCTCAGAATTGTGGTGTGCTTCACGGAGGAGGAGCAATCGCAGGGGGCGGTGGAGGTGGTGGTGTTGTGATGGGATGTATGAAACAACAGGGGAGACTGTTGCCTTCTTGTATGTTGAACTATAGATTTGAAGGTCTGAGGATTCTGGATTTATCGTCGCGGGAGAAGAGTGCGAGAATCGGAATCCAGGATTCTGGGAGCGAGAGAAGAAGAAGGAGAAGAAGAAGAATAGTAAGTAGAACAATGAGAGGGGAATTGGGTGTTGTGACGTGTGAAAAGAAGGTTAAGGTGCGTTTGCTTCTGGATCACCAGGTGCAATTTGGTGAGTCTCTGGCACTCCTGGGATCGGCGGAATGTGCGGGCTCGTGGCAGAATAAGGTGGCCATGTCTTGGACGGAAGCAGGTTGGGTGGCGGAGTTGGAAGGGAAACCCGGGGAGAAGCTCGAATACAAGCATGTTCTCATCACCCAAAATGGAGAAACGGTTTGGGAAGCTGGTCCCAACCGGGTTTTGCCATTGCCGGCTGAAGGCTGCTTCCAGCTTGTAACACACTGGGATTGCACCCAAGAGGAGTCTGAACTGCGGAAGGAGAAGGAGCAGCAGGATGAGGAGCCAGAGAGTGAGAGACATGTCAACAATGTGGACGAAAAACCAGGAAACTCTCTGAATGTGGTCGAAGAGACAGCAAGCTCCTTTGTAGAAGGATGGCAGGGAAGAGAGGTTTCTTTCATGAGATCTAATGATCATGCTCATGAAAAGGCAGGCAAATGGGACACTTGGGGACTGGAGGGTGCAGCTTTGCACCTAGTCCAAGAGGATCAAAAGGCAAGCAATTGGTGGCGCAAATTGGAGGTGGTCAGAGGACTGGTGATGGGTGAACTCGGCAAGAAACAGACTCTGAACACACTTGTCAATGTTGCAATCTATCTGAAGTGGATCAACACAGGACAGATACGATGCTACGAGGATGGCCAACATTACAGACCCAGCAAGCATGCTGAGATATCTCGCAGGATTTTTCAGGAGCTCGAAAGAATGAGCTCAGACCAAAGCTTGAACCCAAAGGAGCTTCTGGTGATCAGGAAGATCCATCCCTGCTTGCCAGCATTCAAGGCTGAATTCACAGCTTCTGTACCACTGACACGAATTCGTGATATTGCTCACAGGAATGACATACCTCATGATTTGAAGCAGGAGATCAAGCACACAATACAGAACAAACTGCATCGGAATGCAGGGCCAGAGGATTTGGTTGCCACTGAGTTGATGCTGGCTCGTGTGACAAGGAATCCAGGAGAATACAGTCAAGCTTTTGTTGATGAATTCAGAGTTTTTTATGGCGAGCTCAAGGATTTCTTCAATGCAGGCAGCTTGACTGAGCAGTTGGAAGGTCTCCGTGTGTCATTTGATCAAGTGCAGCTCTCTGTCTTGGACAATTTTCTTGGGATTAAACGTAACCTTGATGATTCAGGTACTGCAACAACAAATGGGAATGCTGCAAAGAGCACAGACTCACTTATCAGCCTGTTGCATGCTTTGACTAGTCTTCGATCCACTCTTCTCAAGGGGCTTGAGAGTGGTCTTCGAAATGATGCCTCTGATGAAGCCATTGCCATGCGCCAGAAGTGGCGGTTGTCAGAGATAGGGTTGGAGGATTACTCCTTTGTGTTGCTTAGCAGATTGATCAATGCACTGGAAAGTGCAGGTGGAGCTCGCTGGCTTGCAGATGAGGCAAGAAAGGAAAATGTTTCTTCATGGGCTCATGCATTGGGAGCTATTGTGTTGGGATTACGGCAGATAGGTCTTTCTAAATGGCAGCAGGCAGAATGCATTGCGATTGAGAATGAGCTTCAGTGCTGGCAGGCTGTGGGGGTGACTGCCGACAAGGACACAAAAACCTGGGCGCTGAGACTGAAAGCAACACTGGATCGCGCTCGTCGTCTTGCTGAGACTTACACTGACACTTTGCTGCAGCTTTTCCCAGCAGAGGCCCTGAAGCTTGGGAATGCACTTGGGATTGCTGAGAATACAGTGCACACCTTCACAGAGGCTGAAATTCGAGCTAGTGTTGTATTCCAAGTGGCGAAATTGTGCTCAATGCTGCTCAAAGCAGTGCGAACAATTGTTGGCGGGGAGGGTTTTGATACACTCATGCCTGGCAAGGTTGTTGGCAGGCTCATTGAGGTTGACAGGATCACTCCAAGTTCGTTGTCATCCTCTGTGAAAGATCCAGTCATTTTGCTGGTGAAAGCAGCAGATGGTGATGAAGAGGTCAAAGCAGCCGGTGCTAATGTTGTAGGAGTAATACTGCAACATGAACTTCCACATTTGTCACATCTAGGTGTCCGTGCTCGCCAAGAGAAAGTCGTCTTTGTGACATGTGATGATGAAGACAAGGTGGCAAATCTTCGTGGTCTGATCAACCAAACTGTCAAACTTGAAGCTTCGTCTGAGTCTGTGCAGCTGATTGCCTACCAAGGGCCACTGCTGGTACAGCAAAAGCAAGAAAACAATGTAGTGGATGTGGTGAACAACAAGAGCTCACAAGTCAGCAAGGAGGATGCTGTTGGTGAGGAGGGGAAATTGGAGGGTGTGGCAGTAGCTACCTTGTCCAAAGCTGTTCACATTAAGGAGAGCTCAGTGGTGAGAAGTACACGTGGTGTGGTGTTGGAGCTTTCAGAGGCCACAACAGAGAATGCAGGCTCTAAAGCAGCTGCATGTGGAAGACTTGCAGTCCTCACCATACATGCTGCTAAGGTGCACAGTGACCAAGGAGTGCCAGCAGTCTTTCGTGTGCCTCCAGGGAAGGTGATACCGTTTGGTGCTATGGAAGAAGCTTTAGAAAGTAGCAATTCTCTAGAGACATTTCAAGCTCTTGTGGAGCAAGTTGAGATTGCTCACCTGGAAGGTGGAGAGCTTGACAAAGTTTGTAATGAATTGCGTGCTCTTGTTGCCACTCAGAGACCAGCAAGATCTGTAATGGATGCGCTTATGTCAGGCAACACCTTTTCCAAGGATGCTAGACTGATTGTACGCTCCAGTGCAAACGTTGAGGATTTGGCTGGGATGTCAGGTGCAGGTTTGTACGACTCCATCCCGAATGTGAAGCTTTCGGAACCTGGAAATTTTGGCAAGGCAGTTGCTGAAGTGTGGGCATCACTGTATACCAGGAGAGCTGTCATGAGTCGCCGGGTGGCTGGTGTCAAGCAGCAGGATGCTTCGATGGCTGTTTTAGTTCAAGAGCTTCTTTCACCTGACCTCAGTTTTGTATTGCACACAGTGAGCCCCATTGACCGCGATGAAGCAGTGGTACAAGCAGAGGTTGCTGTGGGTTTGGGTGAGACTTTGGCTTCAGGAACAAGAGGGACACCATGGCGCTTGGCTGTCAACAAGTTTGATGGAGAAGTCAAGACATTGGCGTTTGCAAACTTCAGTGACCAGCTTGTGGTTCTGAATGATGGCAAGGTTGCTGATGGAAGTATGGTGCACAAAGTGATTGATTACAGTACACAACCACTCTCTGTTGATCCCAATTTTCGAACACAAATAGGACAGCAGCTAGCCACTGTCGGCTATTTCCTGGAGCAACAGTTTGGTCTGCCACAGGATATTGAGGGATGCATTGTGGGAAGGGATATATACATTGTGCAAGCTCGTCCCCAGCCATGAAAAGGCACTCTTCACCCCCACTGTTTTGCACTGAACCACAAGAACAGGTATAGAGAAAGTGTGTGTAGACTGTTTTCACTCTTGCTCTAAATTTTTGGTGAGAGAAAGTTGGACCTGCTGCCCCCAAACATATGAAGAACAAATGCTGATTTTGACATGAGGTTTATTCTGCTGCACCGTAGATGATGATGTCTCTGGACAGAAACTAGGGTTTGGTTTTACTGCCAGTTCTGTAATCCCTCCAGCACTGTGCGGATGTGTGGATGGGGGGTGCAATGTGTGGATATGGAAATGCATTGCTCAGTGGGCATTGTGCACACTGCAACTTCTGCTTGGGGGAATCTTCAAACCTTGTTTTTGTACCTGGATCAAAAAGAACATAGCTTTGGCTTTAGCAACCAGAAGCTTACAAAGGTCCTTAGGTTTCGAGGTTGGATAAAAGAGCACAGATTCGCATGTTTTCCTCTTCTCCATAAGCAAGGTGATCGGTTTATTCATGTATCCTCAGAAGAGGAAGCTCTCAGTACTGTTCTGGTATGAGACCTACTTTCTGAGATGCAACACTTTGTCAATGTTGACAATGTTTTCCTTTCAGGAGAGCACATTTTCGACACATTTCCAAGCAAAGCTCCGCACCTGAACCCTAAACCCTAAACCCATCAGCGCACTGTGAAGGATGGATGGTAAGGATCACTTTGTTGCCCAATGGAGACTACCCTACCACGTGGTTAGATTTGACAACCAAGTGTCAAATTTTAACACCGCAAGTTAAGCTTTTCTAGCTTTTGGCACATGTTGGATCTTAATATTTTGACAACTTTGTGCAAGGAATAGTTCAAAAGGCAATTTGTATTTTGGATGATGATCATGACATCCCAAAAGAGGATGTCGAAAAGGAGCTTTTTAATGACAATGAGATTGGAGGATAAATTGTTGAGTGTGTTGGGGCTTGAAGTTTTGGTTTTACTCAAAATTGTAGTTTTTGGAACTTCATACTATGTATGTTTAATTTTTGGTTGAGTCATTTTTTGTGTAAAAGTCTCTTAAATTGCATGTGATTACAAGTTTTGTCTCTTCTAATTTCAAGACGTATGAATTCAGCAATTATTGTTTACATTTTGCAACTCTAGAATTTTGAACAAAGTATGTGGCTAACCCACTATCTACACATTCATTGTCATAATTTGGTTTATGAATAGTTAATTAAGGATTCATATCATGTTTTGTTAATACATTAGGGTGCAATCACATTATAAAGAGTGAGTGGTGCTTCATTAGATAAGTCATTGGAAAGCAATGCATAAATTAGTCATGTTGACATGGCAAAATAAAATTGGTTATTTATGCCATGATTTATAAATTTAAATTAATATAATAAAAATAGTATTGTTTGTATATTTATTTATGTTTGGAAAAAAAACTATATGAAAAGGTACACACATCATGTGCCTTTTGATAAAAATAAAAGTCAAATTCAAGCTTCCTCATTTTCCCTTTTTTTCATGCAAAAGAAGATTTGTTTCTTTCTTTTACAAGAAACAAAACTCAAACATTTCATTCATTTTATAAATTCTTGTTGGAATTTAAATATTATTTAAATTGATATTCTTAACAAAATATCAACATGGTATTATCTAAATAATTTCACATGAAAACTATTTGATATAATTGAGAAAATAAAGTTATGTCGAACTAGAGTTAATTTGGATAAATATGATGAGATTAAAATAAAATATTTGCAAAAGATATTGATTATTAATAGTGTAAAACATATTATGATCATGAAACATTGATGAGCATAGATAAATGCAAGCAGCCAATGGTTATAAAACATAGTAAAGAATTATTATCAAAATATGATCAAACAACCAAAATTAAATGATGAAAAAAATAATATAGCTGATGAACATTATCAAGACAACTAAGTTGCATAAGGAGGTGGAAGAAAAACAAAGGGGAAAATGTAAGTTATAAAATGGGTGCAAAAATGTGTGAATTTGATAAAAGCAATTAACCATGCACAACAAAATACCATAACATTTTTGTATGCATTGCCATGATATTACCATAATTGTATGCAATTTATGACTAATTGTCATTGAAGTAAAACAATGAAATTCAAACTTTTATGAAATTGTTGGTGCAAGGTAGTTTGAATTTCATAAATAGATAATGAAATGTTCTATCACTTTGCAAATTGATATTACATACATCTTGGATCTAATGTTTTCATTCATTAACACATATATAATCTAAGAATGTACATGCTCAAATTTAATCCAAAAATATATGATATACTGCATACAAAAGATATGGAATCACCCATAATGACTAATAGTTTCATTTAAAATTATGTTTATTCGCAATGAATTTCCTATGGGGTCTATGTAATGTCATTGGAATACAACTATCCTTATAAGGAACATGTGTAAACACATTAAATGCAAATAACAATGAATAAAATGTTAACATGAAAAAATTATCATCACTTGCAGTTGCAATGTAAAAGTTCATCATGAACCTCATCACCAAGATTTTGACACTAAGTACTTGTAATTAATTGGTTCAAGCTTTTGGTTGCAATAAAGAATTGTAGCAATTGGCAAAAACATTGGTTTAACAAATTAGGGTTGATTGCTTTATATCCAAAAAAGGTCCTAGGATGAAATGTCAACTTACTAGATGTCTAAAATCTAAATGTTTCAATAAAGAATCAAATTTTGATTTAAGGCATCTAAATCCAAAGGGACTTCTTGGTTTAGTTTGGATGATGTTTGAATGTGGGAATCATGGGGATGATGATGAGTATGGGTTCCATAGGGTTGGCAACAAGGATAATTAGGACGGTGGCAAGATAATCAAAACAATGATGAAACAATGATGACTATGGGGACAACAAGGATAATGGTGGAAGATGATGTAACATGGACATGGGAAGGATGTGCCATAGCAAGGAACATGGGTAGAACTAAATATATATATTTTTAACAATTTAGTGACATGCAAGCATGAGGACAAAGGGGGCACAATAAGGGTGTGAAAAGGATGGCACGGGCGCCAAAGTGGATGATGTGACGAGGAAAAACTATTATTTGTGGTTTGGTGACAAACAAGCAATGGAGATGACATGGGTGTAAAAAAGGATAGATAGGCATTAAGGTGGAGCAAGGCATAGAAAATTTATTTTGTTTTTTTTTTTCATTAGTAGTTTGGCCATAATGGTGAAGGCAAGGCACCATCGAATGAAGTGTTGGGAAGGATGACAAGGGTGTTCACTCAATGTTTCCATCTTTCCATTGTTATTCCCATTGCCATGTTGATTTATGCCATGTTCCATAGTTAATTTGACATCACTTTTTATAAGGGAAGTGAAAGACCAACAAACATTAAACTTTTACTGGGAACTAGTTTGTGCCAAATTTGTGAACAACAAAAAACAAGAACTCCACAACCTAACAAGTATTTTCAACACCTTTCACCACCCCTTAGTTTAAAGATGGAAATATGGTGAACAAGTGAGCTCTTGTAGTTTTTCAAATTAATCCAAGAGATACGATGCATGTCATTACATCCCCCATTTTCCTTGGCATTTCAAGGCCCACCCCATTGTTATGGTGTTCACCCATTGTTTTAGAGGCAAACTCACCCCATCATTCCCACATGCATCTTAACATTCAAGTAAGATTGAACCTTCCCTTGGACATAAAAGTTAGGTTTACGTAAATAAATCAGGCGTCGTCATTTTACAAGCTTAGGGGTTTGGAATGTGGTGTCCTCTTCTTTTCACTTCCAACCTCTCCAAAGTTCTTTCTTCTAAGGTCTGGAAAGTTGTTTCTTTTCCAAGCTTTGGAGAGATGTCCTGGAAAACTCTTTTTGTCTTTCTTTGTGACCTCACTTTAGAAGCATCTCTAGTTGGTGTTGTATTGTAGCCTTGTGTTGTCTCGTAGGAAGAGCAATAACAATAATGCGCGGAACAACAACAACAACATGTGTGATGTCACATGCAAGAAGCTTTTCCAAATGGAGCACCTAGGTCACATGATTTATCTACGTGGATTGGAGGTTCAAACCATTCACTTTGGTTACCAATCATTAGTTATTCAAATTTTTGGGGGAATCAAATCACCTCATGAGAAAGTTGGCTAGATGGGCCTTTATCTTACAAGAATATGATATTGATATTATCCATAAGGTTAGTAGGGTTAATTGGGATGCCAAGGGTCTAAATTGGAACCTTGATTTCAAACCCAAGTGTTAATACGAAGGATACCACAAGGGCTCATTGGCATGAAAATACATATTTGGAAGTGATACTAAAATAACACACCTTGATTTACCTATATATTTAATTGGGGTGTTTTGGGGATGTATTTCGAAAAAACATGGGTAATAAAAATTCTTATGATCTGGGTAGTCAACTAGAAGGTGACGGAACCTTAAACATATATGAAAATGCAGTTATAATTGCATATTTACAAGTAGGTGAAGTATTAGGCATTAGGTTGACACTTAAGGAACATGACCAAGTTGTGCACAGGGCCAAGCAATTCAAGTGGGGAAGAAATTCCTTCCTACAAGTGTGGTCAAATGCATGAATGTGGGTTATGTTCCCCCAAAACAATGGGAAGGCCTTTATGATTGAACATTTATCCAATTGGTTGGAATTGGTGCCATTGCTAGATTGTA